>NFZD01007777.1_pt1 | contig 71300 bp, 84 predicted proteins | sample 1095381 | NCBI WGS metagenome assembly NFZD01 (sample SAMN03609891, study PRJNA323583) | gut metagenome | isolation source: feces | host: Rattus norvegicus | place: Denmark: Riget | collected 2013 | reverse complement strand
TATTTTCTGATAGAGAATTAAGTTTAACAAGTAGCTGCACCTGTGTTGTTGGTAAGGCTCGAACTAAGGTCATAAGCACCTCTCGACTTTTGACCAGCCGTGTCCTTGAGTTACAAGATTCAAGAAGATGATGTGCGCCCAACATGACTTCTGACTCAGTGTTTAACTTGTACTGTATATACACTTGTCTGACGAGAAGATCCTTCATGCTACTTAGGACTTCTCTCTTCACAAGAGATGTTGCCAACTGCTTATAATTATTAAAGAAAACAGTCAAAGTCAATTGCCGAAATGTAGCATCATTAATCTTGTGAAGATTGTTTGACTTGTGATGTAACTTCTCCTTATACAATAACTTAGCTTGAACATCTTTTAAAGAGCTCAAATTAGCATGTAAAGCTTCAGTGCTCTGGAGGACTTCCTTAAGTCTCAAAGTGGGCTGCTCTATTAAAGACAACTCATACCTCAGCATGGACAATTTAGCATTATTCTCATTAATGAGTGAATCCACAGTCTTGAAAGCTCCTCTATTCTGCTCTCTAAGCTTAGAGAGCGCGTAATGAAGAACATTGAAATCATCCATTGCCTTAGAAGCTGAGAGAACTTCCATCACCTTCTTTTGTGAGAAAGCAAGCAATAAAGGTTTATCGAACTGATTGTAAAAATTAAGAGAAAACTTCTCACCTCCTACCTCCAAAGATCCAAAATTGAGATAATCCTCTATTTGAGGAGGAACAGAACGTGACAATTTAGAATACACGAGGTTCTGAAACTTCATGAGGGGAGAACCCTGTGGAAACCTTTGGACAGACAAAACGGGCTCGTCCTTTCCGAATCGTAGCTTAACAATACATGACTCTTCACCGTGCTTAATCTGGCCGAGGGAAAAACGGTTATGAGTCGCTGCATGAAGCGCCTTCAAGAATGAGGACTTGCCCGCTGAGCTGTCTCCTACAATCAAAGTGAAGCCGTCAATAGTTATTTTAGCTTCACTTAATGATTGAAAGTTTTGTACTATTGTGTTTAACATTTAATATCTATAGTGACATTCAACAAAGAAAGACGTTTCTGAAGGACTACAAGATACTCATCCATTACTCTCACTTGTTCTACCATTAAAGAACACATCTCAGGAGATGTTACTCTATCTTCAATGTCAAGAGAAAGCTCATTGTTCAGAAACTTCTTCAAGTTATAAAGCTTATCCTGAAGCTCTATATACTCACTCAGCAATCTTTTAATAAATCCTTCCATAATTATTCAACTCTTTCTATTTGATACGACTCCACATCAGCACCATTTAAACCAAAGAAGTCAATAATCTGTTCCTCGGTTGTAAGGTTGTCACCTTGATGTGAACAAAAAGAGGGTTCATTGCCCCTCTCTTTATAAAGAACTATCCACTTCATAGTGATTACATATAACACCTAAGTAAATAGGATCCGTCCGAACACCTAAACAATTCTGCAGGACCTTTCCTTGCAACTTCATTAAACTTGTCTGTCGGTGTAGATCCACCTGACTTAATTTTAATGTCGAAATACGCTTTCTTTGACGACAACATTGAAGTTCCAGCTATTTTAACCATAATGTTATTATTTTAATTACAGCTCAATACGAGAACTTACTATAAAATAAAGGAGATACTTTTATATGCTCTCCTTTATTAACTTAGTGAATCAAAGTCCCAGTGCCTCTATACAAACTAGACACTCATCATGAAGCTGCTTTGCTGTATAAGAAGCTTTAATAAACTTGGTAACCGTCCTGGGTTGCGTTACTACTGCTTTAATATAGGACATACCAAGCATCTGCTGTAAATAAACCCTATCATCCTTAGAAAGGGACTCTTCACAAAACCACCTCAAAATTCTACCAGAAGATACACCTCTGCCTAAGCCTAATAAATCTTCTATTTTCATAGCATTAATTATTTAACTGTAACTTTATACGAGATATTGAAGGGTGTTACAAGGTTTCAAATACAAAACCGTTGTGTTGAACAATGTTAGCTTTCTTTAATTTCTTACATACAGAAACAGCCATGTTAAAATTACCTGCTATAGTACAACAAGCGTTAATACTGCCAGTATGTAGGAGGATTCCATCCTTATAAGGTTCGCTGTCTTTCTCTGTAAATACACGCCTGACTTTAGCTTTGTTTGTGCTGCTTTCTTAGTAGCTTCCTTAGAATGACACTGCTCCATAGAGTTGCAATGGCAGTTAAGCATTAAACCGTGAGGATTAAATTGTGAATGCCAATCTACCTTAGACAAAAGAATAGCACAGTCGGCTATGCCGTAGACATTGCAATACTTTAATATCCATTCTTTCTCTGCAATCCACTTTCTGTCCTCGCTCACTACTTCAAGTATCTGCTTAGAAGCAGGGTACCAATTATAATGCTTAGCAACTTTGAAGAACCATGATAAGAAGGGTACAATACATTTACAGGACCCTTCTAAGAATGAGAGCCTACATAATAATAGGTTTGTCCTTGGGAGGTCCTGTAAGTATTGAGATAGATATAGTGAGACCTACTCATCCTTAATAAGAGGTTGAAGTGAATCCCTTAAAGACCTTAACTGTTCATTAGAAAGAGATGAATAAAGAGCATCAGTACCACGGACGGTGTCACCGTTTGGAAGCTTAAAGAATGAGCCTGACTGTGTAATAAGACCTTGCTCTATAGCAAGGTCAACTATCTCAGTTTTCTTGTCAATACCTTTACCAAAGATTATCTTAACGTCAAGTTTCTGAAAAGGTACAGTGAACTTATTCTTTTCAGACATCACATGAAGTACTTGTCCATAAAGCTCCTCACCTCTCTTAAGTTTCTGACCTGGCTGAACCTGTACAATAACGTCAGGAATATGACGCAAAGCAAACCCTCCTGCCATCTTTTCCTTTGGAGCATACATATTTCCTGTCATATCCAAGTTTGCCCTGGCATGACTGAGTAGAATACAGGCTACATTATTGCTATAAAACACGGACTTAAGCCCATTAAGCATCTTAGCAGATTGACGAGCCTTCTGCCCTGGGCGGTCCGAGGCGATATCAACGTCCTCAGGAACTACCTCATTGATCATAGTCTCAGAATCAATAGCTATGAGTGAGTACTCCTGTGACTTAGCAAGAGCCAAGCATATCTTATAGACATCTTCATAATTATCAGCAGTGAGGACTGTAATTTGATTTGATTCTACGTACTCGAAAAGCCCGAAAGCTTTTTGCTGCCGTGCATTAAAAGCTTTCTCAACATCAATAAAAGCGCACTTCTTGCCTTTTTTGCAAAACGCTTTCATGATGTTAAAAGCAATAGAGGATTTGCCAGAACCCTGGATGCCCCAAAGTGCAATCATAGAGCCGAGAGTTACACCTCCACCAAGAACTGCGTCAAGAACTAGAGAACCCGTAGAAATAGTCTCAAACTCTTGAGCATTGACCCCATACTGCTGTAATATGGAATCAAGAGAATTGTCTGTTTTCTTTGCCATAAACTTGATATTAAACTCAGCATAAGAGATTGTCCTATGCCTACCGTGATTTTAATACAGGTATAAAATGATTTTCTATCTTTACCTTGGTAACTACTAAACTGTTAACAGGCATGAAGAAACAATCATTAGGGTAAAATACGTAATTGCTGCATAAACGTTGCAATATCTTCTTTAAGAGAAGATCTTATGAGATAAGACACATACAAAATCACTAAACAGTGAGATACTTTACATAATCTTGCCTAACTAGGTTGTAAGCTCTGTAATAATATCTGGAATGAGCGACGGTGTGACGCTTAATTGTGACTACTGATTGTCAAACTCTTTAAGTTGATCAGTGGGAATAGAAACAATTATAATGTGACTCACACTATTGTCTTTCATATGCTTTAATATTAGTATCCAAGGTTAACCTTGATACGAATATTGTGTTAAAAAGCAGAGAAAAAATAGGAGTTTTCATACTCCGCACGCTGTATTGCTTCCATAAGCTTACATAGAATCATCGCTGTACAAATGTCGTGAGAAGTCCTCTTAGTTATCCAACCGTGTTCCTTGCAATAATTCACGAGGAATGTCTTGGAGTGCTTAGAATTTTTAGAAAACGAGTCTACAGCATTCGGAGGTACCCAACATACCGACCTTACATTAGCTGTTGAAAAGTACTGTGCTAATGCACCATTAAGGATGGCTAATCTTGCACCTGAAAGAGATTGTAATACAGGGTATTCAACTATCCAATCAGCATGGGGATACATCCTGTTTATAGTTTCGAGGTAAGTTACTATCTTGAGTGCTCCCTTCTGATTAGAAACTATAGACTCGTAAACTGACTCCCCACATGAGAAGGCTCCTGTAAATACAAAGGAATCCCCATCATAAACGGAGATTCCTGTGTTACTGAATGATGGATCTACACCTATTATCATTTCCAGTCTGCATCGTTAAATGGATCACCGTCTCCAAAATCATTATTGGCAGGGTCCTCAATCATTGCAACAGGCTGTGGTGTAGGCACTGCTTGACGAGTGACTCTTGTTTCAAGCTGAGGATTATCCTTGCTCTCCTTAAGGAGCTTTTCGTACTCCTTAATGGTGATAGAAGTTGAAGCATCAATCATCTGCCACATAGACTCGATGGCTTCCGGATTTGACTGAAGAAGTTTAACCTTATTCATTATTTCCTGAGACGGCTGAACCTTTGATGTTGTCACCTTGATGTAGGAGAAGTCTCTGCCATTAGCTTTCTTAGAAACTAACTCCATCTTGAGAGACTCAGGAACACCCTGCTCTACAATCTGGTCTGAAAAATCATTATTGAGAGACTCAGACAACTGAAGATACTCAATTACCATGTCGTCTCCGATGATGTCTCCCTTCATATCTGTGTTAAGCCTACCTATAAGGTAGTAAAAGTTGGTCATAGGACGCAACCTATACTTTATAACGGCATCCTGGTCTACCTCAACTCTTCTTTTGAGAGTCTCGTCGTAGGCTGTGTACTTTACTCTTGGGTTGGGATCAATCAATACTGCTCTTGATGGAATTCCTTGTGCGCAAACCGATCTGTTAATTCCTAGTGGCTTAACTCTTGTTCCTAATGGTACTTGTTTCATAAAATAAATTTAATTAAATTTGTGAATAACTTGTGTTATAAGTGAGTTTTTGTAAAACTGTTATATCATTTTGTATTACAGTAAGCTTAGCGCTGACCTGTGCAAGATAGGCATCCCTTTTAATAAAGAAAGGTCTCAAAGAAGCTAACTGTGTATCAAGTGAATTCAATATGTTCTTTATGTTAATATGTTCGAACTCAACAAGCAACCTTAATCTGACGAAAAGGTATTCAGTAGAAACGATGCACTTCTGTTTAGTCTGCTTATCGACACTATCGTCCTGCAAAAAAGAAGTCGCTTTTATTATTCTATCCATAATAGACGATATCTCAGCATCCTTCTTAGAAGCAAGGATGTATAAATTATTAGCATTATTTAAGTCTGCTTCCATCTGTTAACTGATTTAATTCTCTATACATTGTTTCTTCTTTAACCTCTCTTACGTAAGGGATGCTCAGACTATCTAAAACATCCATAAACTTTGTGATCTCAGCGGATGTATGAACAGAGTCTTCATAAATTGTTGTGAACGAGTGCTTGTCCCTGCCTGAAAATCTTTCTACATTCTCTGGAATTGTATTGACATGAAACATCAACTTGACTGAGTTTTTCAACTGAGACAGTATTTCAAAATTGTTGCTTATCTTAACCCAATCATCACCTGATGATGCCCAAACATGCTCTGTGTCTATGCAAAGACCAAATAATGACTTTAACTCTGAATGCTTGTTCAGTATGTCTAAAATATGCTCTGTAGTACCAAACCATGATTCTGGGCCACGAGACACAGCTGTCTCCAAAAAGATGGGACAATGATCTCCATCTTTAAGCATAGGCACTACGTCATGAAACAATTGTAAAACTGATTCCTCTAAGAGGTCTACTTTGGAGCCTACCATATCTGCTACCTTCTGTGTGTTCCAAATAGAGCCAGCATAAGTGTCTTGTATTTTAACTTGTTCATTCTTCGACCCCCATATACCCTTCCGAATAGGAAAATCAGTATGCATCACTACACCTTTGATTAAAGGATCATTGACAGAATAATTAAGAATTGATGCAAGTTCATTAACTACAGCCTTTCTAGGACCTTCTGATAGCATCGAATATCGAGATGCTATATAGATAAAATCATAGTGAATGATTATCTCCGTGAAGTGATATGGACTCAACTCTTCAAGCATCCTTACAGTTTTCCTGTTAGAAGGAAAAACTCTGCCATTCAAGGTAAACTGTGCTCTATACATCTCTGGAAGCTTCTCCAGAGACTTTAAACCTGATATTGTGTAACACTTATTCATTTAGCAAATCTAAATAAAATTTAACTGTAGACAAACCTAAATTGTCTTTTTCTCTGAAAATTAATGCATCAAGAGAACTTGACAAATTTCTCTTGATTTTATCTCCGAGAGTCATATTCTTTTTACGATAATACACTGACGTCCTATCTGTTAGAATCTTGGTAAGAAAAGTGTCTAACGATGAATTTAATATTGCTATTGGAATTTGTAGTGATTTCTCAAGATATTTTTTAACAAAATTCATAGAGCCAAAAGCGTCGAATAATTCAAATATGGAAGCTTCTTGCTCGTCTGGTATAATTCCAAACATGAAATCGAGAGAGTCCTTTACAAAAGTTTCCTTAGTATACTCATAAGACTTCTTCCTATTCTTGAAATTTACACGAGAAAACTCTACCACTAAAGACTTTAACTTCTCCTCATCCCAAAACTCGTCAAATATCTGTGTTGATATAAACACAGCATCTTGATAATACAAATCCAAAGTCTCCCTCTCTCTTTTAGACTTTACATCACGATGTGCTATGAATTTCGATGTGCTTAATGCACTATCTGCACATGAATAAGTGGGAAAGAGAAACGAGAGCAATGCCTCATATTCTTCTGGTATAGATATTACCTTAACATTCATAACTCATTCAATAATGTTTTCTTATTGTGTGGTAGAAGTGGTGCTTTAAGTTGTGCATCAAGAGACCATCCAGACATAAGTTCCATAGAAGACTGATAGTCCATAGTAGACTTCTGATAATCCTCCAAAGAATGGGTCACATTGTGTATCACGCCTTCTTTAAAAACTGACCTAAATCTTGACATAAGAATAGGATCATCTATATCCTTTGATGTAAAGCAATCAATGTTGTGATTCTCCTCTATAAACTTCAATAGTTTATTCAGCATGGATTTACTGAAAAGTGACAAATCACCTATGACTAATCTTCTTCCAGGAATATAATTAGCCTCAAGTTCATTAAACTCATCTATTGAATGTAGGAATGTTATCCACACTCCCTTTTCTCTATGTCTTATATACAAATTCATACACTTATATACGAGAATAGGCCCTTGTTGAGGGCCTATTCTTAGCTGTAAACCGGATATTACTCAAAGTCTTCTGAGTCAGGGGCAGGAACCTCACCCTCAGCAGGGGCAGGAACCTCACCCTCAGCAGGGGCAGGAACGGTTCCTTCCTGATCATTTTCCCCCTCTTCTTTCTCTGCGGCAGATTCAGGACAGAGCTCAGCAAGCTTTTCTGGAGTTTCTGCAAACACTGCGTCGAAGAACGGCTCGATGATTGACATTACTTTTGCCTTGTGCTGTGGTGTCTTATACTCAAGAGTAAGAGAGTCGATGTACTCAATCATCTCTGCACGCACCTGAAGAAGACTGCGATTGAGAACGTTGGCAGCAACTTCAGCAAGTTTTTCACGAATCTGTTTTGTAAGTGTAGCTTCTGGCTTTTCTACCCTTGAGCGAAAACGCTGAAGATTTGGCATTGCAAATCTAAGAGAAATTTTTCCTTTCATGATTTTTGTGTTTAAAATTGTTTAACTTATGATTCTTTATACGAAAATTCTTATCTAAACTTAACAGAGAAGTGTAGATTGTCAATTCTGTAGGATATATCACCTATATCAGAGTCATTAGAGAGCATTACTTTTAATTTGGTCCCTTCAGTTACTCCTGCTCTGTTGATCATTTTGATAATCTGATCAACATCCTCCTGAGTCGCATTTGGGCACATTGTGCCAATTGAATTGACGAAATCGTTCTCATTGCCCCACACTATATTTTTAGTGTAGATCATGTCATCTTTTATTCGTTTAAAGTTCATTGCCATCAATCTGATAAACGGAATATACTTCTATTCCTCGTTCATTAATAGCCTCACGTCCTTTGAGGTTTGTTAACTCTATGTACGTAGACACAGACTTTACTTTCAATATAAAATTCTCACCGTCAACTTCTATGGAAGTTCCATGAAGGGCGTCAATAAGCCCAAGCATGGTTCCTCCTGTGGCAAGAACATCGTCAAACAGGGTTATGCTGACAATGTTATTGTCAAAAGCAATGCTTCTTATGGCAGACTTAAGAGAGTCTATCTGATAGAATAGCTGATCTTCACCATACTCCTTCTTGTAGGAAATAGACACCAACTCTCCTGGTAACTTGTTCCTCTTCCTGCAAGGGACTACCTGAGAGTACTTCTTGCACCACTGATAAAACAGAAACCCTCGAGACTCAGGAAGGAAAACTATACTCTCCACAGGAATTTCTGCACGATTAATGTCAAAAGGGTAAAACCTCTGCATCAAGGGGAATACATCAATGAACTTAACTCCCTTCTGAGGGAAATCATTGTGTACACAAAACTTCTTGATATAGTTCAACTTATCAAGTTTGTCAATCTTATCTTTAGGCTGCATTATTTGTTTATTATTTTGAAAATTGGTTTCATGGATTCCTCATAGAACTCCTCTACTAAAATGCCTTGCTCATGAAGACTCTTTTCAAGTTTTGAATGTTCCTGAGTGTGATGTTTACTACAAACCCACATAAGATTTGAAGGAGTGTTATTCATCCAGTTGAGATCTTTGTGATGACAATGTAGATTCTCAATACATCCACAAACCTCACATTTCTTCTCACGTATTCCAAGAGCATTGAGTTGATCAAGCATATCCGTAGCAAGCTTGTGAGCTCTTACCCTTATTCTTTCAACTTCCTTTATATGGGAGTATCTTTCTTTATACTCCTTCTTTTTCTTCTGTGCCTTCTTGCAGCACTTTTCAGAGCAGTACTTCTGCCTTCTGGCAGTGGTGAAATAAGTCTTTTTGCAGCAAGGACAGGTTTTCTCCCATCCTGTGACTATCTCACTGTTGATTTCCTTTTCTATCTTACGTGACTCTGTCATAACTTAACTATTTATGGCTTAATACGAAGATATGGAAGCTATAAAGCTTCCATATAATCAAGAAACATATTAAAATCAGAATTCTCATTGACAAACTTCTCAAAGGCATCAACACCAAGATTATCTTGAGGAATATCTGACACTAACTTGAGAACTAAAACCGGTATGTTGTACTCAGAGCACACCTGACACACTGCAGTGGCCTCCATATCATATAATACTTTCTTACCATAGATTTTCTCAAGCTTATCAGCTAACTCAGCATCCACAAAAGAATCTCCGGTGAGAATTGTTACATCATCGGACCCCTGTAGTTCATGAACCTCATCTAATTCTGGTATAAACCCACTTGGTACCTTGCAATCGTGATACCTTGCTTTGTCAGGAAGAACTACATCCCCCTGTGAGAAATCCTTAGATGCTGCAGCATATCCTATAACTGCCACTAAATCAATAGGTGAATACTCACAATCATTGAATGTGCGTGAAATCTCATCAGAAACAGCTACAGCTGCATTTACCTTACCTACTCCCGACTGAATTACACTATAATGGTGGTTAGTATGTTCTCTTGATTTTAGAGCATTCCAAAAGTTCTGATTCTCCCGTTGCATGGGAGTAACAACAACTATCCTCATAAGCTACTTAGAATTAAGTATTTTTCTTCTATGAGAATGTCTCTATAATCCAAAAGTGCTTCAGTAGTAGCTCTTAAAGCAAACAGTCTTGGATTTCCACACTCATACTCTGTAAGACATGGTATCTCATCCTTACAGAATAAAGGCACTACATCCTCAACTACTTCTATCAAAGCCCACTTAACCTCATTGTAAGAGACACTAGATGTGGTTATAAAACCGAAACCTGTTTTGCAACCATAAATGAACACGGAAACATAGTCTCTTCCAAACTTCTCCCTCAATTTAACTGCAAACAAATGCTCTATTGAATGTAGTACCTTTGATGAGAGGTACACATGATCACGAGGTGCTTTAAACCTCAAATCCCACACTCTTAAATGCAGATCTTCCCGTTCTTCTCGAAGATAAAGGCCTGCATCCAAAGTCATATGATTGACACCAAATGACGGTACTTTTACTTTGCTCATAATTATCTTTTTGTTTTATAAACTGTTACGCCAAGAGACGGACACTGTTGACCATCGTTACATGATGCAAGAGCTGTACCGTTGCCCGATATTGCATCAAGATGTGCTACAAGAAATGCTTCTATAGTACAAGGCTCTACAGGACTGCCCCATTCTTTTCTCATATGATGAGCAAGAATACAGTGAGCTACATACTCAATATAATCATCTGAATAATTGAATTTCTTAAGAAACTCCCTTATAAAGCGAGCTCCTAGCACAGGATGTGACTCAAGAAAGAACGTTTTTGTCAACTCAGAATCCGATGTGTACTCAGCTAATTTACCCCAATCGTGAGTTAATCCTGCAACTATTACTGCAAAAGGGTCTACCTTCCACGGTAATGATGGATACATCTTTACAAAGATGTTAACCACCTCAAAGGAATGCTGAGCAAGACCACCTTTGTGCGCATGATGGTTAGACCTGGCAGCCACTCTATCCTTATAAACAGGATAGAGTGACTTAAACAGCTCAGTAATACACTTCTTATCTATATCATCTTTTACAAGAGAGCAACACTCGTTGCACAATCTAAACCACTCTTCAGTAGTTGGTACATGTGGTAACAAAGAAAGCCACTTATCATCTTTATCTGATAGCGGCTTAATAAGCATATCTGCATGATCGGCAGATAAGAATCCATTATTTTCCTTAAGGTGAACAAACTTAACGAGTTTCGGAGTGTCTATTACAGTGGAACATCCCCAAACATTTACCTTATAGACTTCCCCTTTCTCATCTTTGACTGTTACTGTAACATACTTATTTCCTGTTTTTGCTACAGCGACTGAACTTGCAACTACTAAATATAATCTCTGTGCTTCCATAATTAGATTGTTAACTAATTATGGAATACGTTTAAAGTATGGACACTTCTTGTCCTTTGCTACCATAAACTAATGCTGTAGCTGGACTAGACAGCGTGGAGTTAAAATTTATGTTGCCTGTCACACCTGCAGGTACATATACTGTATCTCCATTTGATAACTCAATTCCAAAATCACACGTTAATGCATCACTTAACTGTATAGAATGTGTTGCTATGGACCTTACTAGAGATAAGCTTGTATAATAAGCGTTAAACGAAGAATCGGCTACTGTTAGTATAAAGAACGGCTGATTATCAATGTAAAACAAATAGCGAGAGAAGTCATTCATGTTGCCTGCGTTATGTATAGAATGGGCTATGCTGTTAATGTCATCTCCCATCTGTGAACTTGATGGAATTTGCACAATTCCCCTATAATCTGATTCTAATTCAACTAGACTACTCGAAACGTAGTTACCTCTCACTGAGGAAACCAAACGCACAGAAACTACTTTGTCTGTTCTTATGCTGATTTCGTAAGCAGCATAAGCACTCTTAGGCAGAAGAGCAAAAGGACATCCGTGGAACTCCTTGAATAATTCATATGGGTTGTTAATAGAATCGAAATGATTCATAGAAACAACTGCATCCGGATGTGTTCCTACCAATAGCAAAGCAGGAGTGACTCCACCTTGATTAATCACAATCTGTTGTGCTGCATCTCCAGCCTGTGCTTTTAACTTAATACTTCTTGGTTCTACTGAATAGTTAGTTGGTATTTCAGCTTGAACAACTTTGGTTCCTGTTTCTCCCTGATTAGGTATTACTTCCATAATAAATAAAGGTTGCTTTAATTATATATTAGCAACCTCGTGAAAACAATTCCCTTAAGGGACTCTACTTCAACTTCCTACCATTAACTGAAGCAAGTTGAGGTTCTGACATAATTCCCCATCCATATTTTGCCTCAAAGGACTCTATACTAAAGCAATTTAAATAAGACATAGCAGACCTTAAAGATAATTCTATCTCTTTGCTAAACTCTGACAATGTCATATTAACATTAACTAGCTCTGAAACTCCTTCCTCATAATCAATTACTTTCTTACCAATTAAAGCAGATGCTTCTTTGGTAGACATGCCATAGTACCTGCGAAGTCTTTGCGGTAAAATCACTTGACCTGCGGCTTCATCACAATGAGCAAACTCACGTCCAAGCATAACATAGTCGTAACCTAAAGCAAGAGCCTTAATCATATTGTGTCTGTTTATTCCTCCATCTGCAATTAACTTAGGAAGCTTGTCCTGATGAGTTAGTATAGCTTTCTCAAACCAAGTCTCATAAAGTGACCTAAGACGCGTTATAAACATAACATGAGACATGTGAATACCCGTCTTTACTGACGTTGTACAAACAGAACCACCTCCAATTCCAACGCGAACATAATCTACACCTGCCTTAGTGAGTGGAAGCATGACTTCTGGGTTATCTATATTACCCACCATTAGTTCTGCGTTAGGTGCTAACATCTTAAACCTTGCACACAGCTCGTGCAACTTACTCATATGTCCATTGGCCACATCAACACATATCCTAACTCTTTGATTGGCATAGCATGCAGGACTTATCTCAGTAAGTTCCTCAAACTGTTCAAGTGAAACGGCCTGCCAATGTCTTGACAAGTCTGCAAATGTAAATTGCTTACTTCTTGGAATAATGGGTATAAAGAAGTTGTCTTCATAAACATCTGCAGTAGCAGCAGATACAATTGACGTCATTGGTGCAGTAAACACAGGAAGATGCCCTGTAGAATCGAAAGGATCTACATCACTTCTGTGTCTTACATCAGACACAGGTGCTGGATAAATACACACCTCGTCTAAAGAATGATTTATTATTTTGTCCATCGATAAATTGGTAATTTTGCTCTAACAAATACTGCCGGAGTTGAATTTAACACATCATAACCTACGCCAGCTTCCAATGATAAATACTTCCAGTTGACTTGATAATTTACTGTAATTGGTAACGATACTCTGTTAGTATAACCAGCGCCACAGCCTATGTTAATTTCCTGATACCTATACAAAGGCGTTTGTACCGTGTTAGTAACTGTAGTGTTGTATGTCTCAATCCAATCGAGGTTGTAATGTACCCCTGATATTTGAAGTTTGTAGTTATCACTTGAATATTGCTTAGTAGTTATTGGAGCTACTATTAAAGAGTCTTCTATTATCTGAAAATCATTCGCTATAATGAGAGTATCATAAATGTTTATATCACCCATAACTACGGAAGGTGGATTTACCACAATTGTGGTATCCACCTTAACTACTCGTTGCACTATTTCAAGAGAACGTTTATAGTACTTACCTAAATAAAAACTACCTATGCAACTTAGTATTAAAAATACTATAGCTGCAATACATAAGGGCTTATTACTTTTTGGCATACTTAACTAACTTTCCATTCTTTACGATTAGACCTCCTAAATTGTTGGCCCACTTTTCAGTGTAAAAGTGATAGTACCCTAAGTCAGAAGTGTCACATTTTATAACGTCATTGAATGCTGCGTGAAGAATGGAGGGGATTCCTATAACAAATAGATAAAGTGGTCCTAATATTCTGGACTGTAAAACATGTCCATATTCGTGTCTCACTGTAAGCTCCTGATCTGTGCCTACTATGATGTACTCACCTAATGTTATGCCACCTGGAAATCTTTTAGCATAATAAAAAGTGATAGTGCCAAGTTTCTTTCTTACTTCTCCAGTAATGAAAAGAAGCAGCAGGCAACCTATTAAATTCTGTGGTAACTCCCATACCCACAAAAGTACATGTAAGAACTTTTTCATATTTCAGTAAAATACAATTTTGATTCAGCTATTCTTCTCTTTGTCAATCCTGCAAGAACTTCACCCTTGCACTTATCCCATCTAAGAAACTGCTTTTCAATCTTAGGATCGTTCACATCTGCCTTGGCTAATCTGATTAGTGTAGATTTTTTCATTGCTGAAACTCCTACATTGAATGTGAAAGATACCAAAGCATCAAACTGATTCTGATTGAAATCAAGATTTAAACTATTAAGAGCCTCCTCAACCTCAACTAGATCTTGTTTAAGCAATCCTTCAGCGACATCTTTAGTGATGGACCAGAACTCATGGACACCCTCAGTGTGTCCATACCCAATCGTCCATACTCCAGCAGAACACTTATAAGCATTCTGTCTGAACCCTTCAAACTCTTTGATAAGGTTTATTCCTTTATTGCTTGTCTTCATTGGTTATTTGTGGTAAAATAAATTGAATTCTGTCTGCTGCTTCTTGAAGAACCTTTCTTGATTCTACTGAAGCAATTGTTGTGAGGTTTTGGAATTCACAAAATACAGATCCTACCCAATCATGGGTCGTGTCCTGTAATCTCTTAATCATTACCGCTTCGGTTCCGTGCAACCTCATCAAAGCACGAGCCTTTGGGTCCTTAATCTCATTAATTATATCGGTATACTGAAGGTAATCCCTGGATGCCAAATTTGATATGAACTGTGGAACTTCTGCAACATCAAGATTTCTCACAGCTGGCTTCATGCCCTCAACTCCAGGTTGCTTCACCTCGAGTGTAATCGTGACAAACATGTACCTAATTAGAGGATGGGGTTGTAATATATAGACCCTATCACAGTTAAAATACAGCAAAAGCTTGTATAGCTCACCGTAAATTATACCAGTATTCTGTGCTTTGATTGATTCTTTTTGCTTGTCATACTCCCTAAGTTTTTCATACTTATACTCAGTTGCTTTTTCTCTCTGCTTTTCAGTGAATTTGGTATAGAAATTTAACACTGTAGCCACTATTGCGCCAAGTGCTGATATTATTGCTGCTATTGAAGCTCCATCCATTATACAAAATAGTTATAAAAATAAAGAACACTCTATTAAATATAGAGTGTTCTTTAAGAGAGTTAGTGTTAATCCTACTGATCCAGCAGAGAAAGGGTCCAACTGTCGTTTGACGTGATAGTGATTTCCTTAGTGCCACCAGTTGCAGGGAATGTGCTGCTTTCCGGAGATATAAGGATTGTAGAAGCAGAACCTTGCTGGTTGAAGGTTATATCTACAGTTGTAGATTTGTTTCCTTCACCTTCAATTACTACTGTAACTACAAATCCATTGCGTGGATCAGCTGAAGGGTTTGCAGCTGCTGTAACTTTGTAAGCTGTCGTTGGACTGCCTGAGAGACTGAACCCTTCCTTAGCTGTCTTAACTGTAACTGTGAAATCAGCAAACGTGAACGTATGCTGTCTAGTGGCACCTGAAGTGTACTTCATAGTCTGTTTAGCAGCGGCAGCATCGTTAATGTTGTAAGCTTGGCCTGCGGCCTGCAGTACAATAGGTGAGTTAAGACTGTGAGTGACATTTCCATACTCGGTAATGTTGTTAGCAGCCTGATAAACATCATAAGGTTTAGTGGCTGTTACATCACCTTCTCCTGTGGCAGTAAGAGTCAGAGTTCCTACTTTTGTTCTTGCCTTAACAGTAGTACTGAGTGAAGGAGCTGTCACGGCAGCAGAGAATGCGGTTGTTACCTCTCCTGACCTAGTAGCACCAGAGGTGTACTCTACTGTCTGAGCGACAGTAAACCCTGTAGCTGCACTGATTGTACCACCTGATGCAGGAATATCTGCAGCTGATCCTCCAGTGATTGTAACATCACCGTAAGATGCCTCGTTGGCAGCCTGATATGCAGATGCTGTTTTTGCTACAGAAGACCTGCCATTCATTGTTACAACAACAGATGCTGTAGCAAGCAATGTTCTTACCTTCTCCGTTGTACCAAGACTAACACCACTTACAGAACCTGTAGTTGTATTAACTCCAGTACCAGTGAATGCAAGAGTTCCTCCACTTGTGAGAGTACCTCCGTTTGTAGTGTTTCCATTCCAGCCCCATGTCTGGGAGTATGTAACTGTAGGTGTAACTGATCCACCTGCAGCAGGAACGTCCTGAGTATACTCAATCTTCGTAACCACAGGAACAGCATAGCTCTTGACGCCGGCAGCCTGGGTAATTGTGATTGTGTCAGATACAACAGATGCATTAGCATTGTTAATAGTAAACTGAAGTTCACGAGCAGTCAATGTTTTGTTCTCTGGGACAGTTATATTCAACTTGAAACTGAACTCAGCAGATGCTCCAGGGTCCCCATCAATTCCTGTGTCGGTATTACCGTCCCAAGAGTCATCATGAACCTCGTTGACGTCAAGTGAGAAAGTAACTCCATCGATAACCTTAGATCCAGTTGCTAGCTTAAGGTTTGCAGAGTTGGAGGTTCCCTCGATGATTACTGTTTCACCGAGAGCAATGACAGCTTTTGTGACATTAGTTACATTGATAAACTCAGGTTTACCACTCTGGATAACGTCATGAGATGACGTTTCTCCTTGTGCAGTAGTACCTATAATCACGCCCTGCCTCTGAACACGCCCAGTAAACGCGTCAATTGTCAGCTCTGAGCTTCCATTATTTTGACCCGCTGTGGGGTCAAAAACAATCCAATTTGGTTTAGCCATAAGAGATAAATTTAATAAAGGTTTATATTTCAGTTATTGTCCAAGACCTATTAGTCTTAATGGTTATTGTAGCAGTTCCTCCAGCTGCATCTACTTGTATTTCTGTAGGGTGGACTTCAAGGAAGTCTCCAAAGGACATCTGGAATAGATTGGCTACATTTGATAAGAACAGTTTAGTTTCTTCTGAGTAGAATGGATCTGTTCCAGTATATACAAACTTGAACCTAACTTCTTGAAACTGTCCAGTAGTTAGTAACTCTGCAGAGTTATCAAACGTGGTGAGTTGATAATCAGTGTCATCATTATATGCCACATACAACTTAAGTGCACTAGGAACTTCTATGTCGGAGAACTCCCAATGTGAAGCAGCACGGCATATAACTGTTTCTATAAACTGTTTTGATGCTGGAAGTTCCATCATAGATACCGGATTCGTCACCTGTACAGGACTAAACGAATCAGATGTTGGTAAAGCCTCCCCAAGAATTTTGAATCCCTCTGATATTGTATTGTCAAAAGAACTTGTTCCTTTAATAGTAATAATGTTAGCTCCAAAACCGTAAGGAATCTGTATAAATACATCAACGTTTACCTCACTAAGACGCTCAGTCTGTACATCGAATGTAGAACCTGTGGTGAATGTTCCTTTACCTGTAACAACTTTAAAATTACCTAAAGGTAAACCTGTTATAGATATTGTCTTCTCAGTTGTAGAAACTCGTAAAGCAAAACACTTAAGGAAATGTGGCTTGTCAATGTCAAATAACTTTGTTCCCCAGAACCTTACAGGATGTGGAGCCGTAGTCCAGTCAAAGTACTCAGCATTATTTAGTGCAATACCCGTAACTTCTTCTGCTTTCCAGAACTTAGTATAATGTTTAGGTTCCTGAACAACGTCAAAAGTTGCCTGTCCTCCACCTGCTTTCCATGAACACTTAAGAACTGCAGTCCTGGTAACTAGAGTTGTATTCTCAGTGAATGGTATTTGAGCAAACTCAAGTGTTCCTGTATTTAACGTTAGAGGTGACCCGTCGAGCAAACAGCTCCACACAACATCATTATTGTTAAAATGGTATTCATTAGTGGATGCTTCAGAATCGAAAACTAAGTCAGCCACAGGAACAAATTTACCCTGTACAGCTGCCTCAGGTGGTACCATGTCGTCCTCATTAAGGAGAACTAGGTTCTTAATCCTGTAATTAGAAGCTATATAATTATTAGCTGCTTGATAAACATCAACAGATGTAACTTTTGAAGTGGCTCCTGAAGCAGACACTGTTAACTGTAACGTTCCAAGCAGAGTTCTTTCCTTAACTGTAGTACCAAGATTGTAGCCTGTTATCTTAGAAGGGCTTGTAGCCACTGTTATTCCTGATGTTGTATCACTTGAAGTGGCTCCTGATGAGTATGTGAATTTTAATTTATTCGGTACACTCCAAGTAACTAAAGAATCTCCTCCCTTAGCAGGGATATCTTGTACTAAAGGTGTTCCTAGCAAAATCTCTCGAGAGACTACTGTATTAGTTCCTTGTGTTGCTACTCCCTTAGAGTGTACCAATGGTGTTATAGTTACTGAAGTACCTCCTAATTCATCTGTAAGATTTACAGTACCCGTGGCATTTGCTGACACTTCATTAGACTCCCTAGAACCCAACGTTGTTCCCATTGAGGTTGCTGTAATAGCTCCTGTAGTTGTGTTTAAGATAAAGCCTTCTTTGGTGGACATAGAATAACTAACTGTAATGTTAGTATCTTTCAAGCCATAAGAATTCCAAGACGTGCTCCATGAGGTGGGCGTATATCCTGAAGAAAATGTTGGTTTATACCTTAAAACTAACGTTGGACTAACAGAACCACCACTTGGAATTATGGTACCATAAGACAATTCCGTCCTTACTTGCATGGCGGTAACGACGTTCTTATCCTGCGTAAATGAGCCTGATGCAGAATATGACATTCCATTAATGGTTCGTCTTACAATGATAGATGCTGTTTTTTCTACACCTGTAATGGCCTCCCTTGATTTGAACTTTAACTTAAAGTAGTCGTTTGTATCTACCTCTACAACATCAAAATCTCCTGCGTTATCAACTACAAAGTCTGAACACAGCATGGCAGTATCAGACACTACTTTAGAGTTCACTATTTTCTTTGAGAAGGCTTTAACATAAAGATAACCGTCAGAAGAATTCTTACTATTACCGCCTGCATAAAAAGCTGGCGTCCCTGTAACTTCTGTTGTAAAAGCACTACTGCTATAGTATTTGAGATAAATCTCGTAAGTTACTGTAGCAGCTGCTACAGTAACTTCATGGTAGTCTTCCACTCCCTTAGAAGTCAAAGCTTTGACTCTGCAAGATTTGGTGACCTCGTCCTTATTCTCAGCAACTGTTATAATAACTTGTTGAGAACCACTACCTGAAGTTTTATTTAAACTCGCCCAATTGACTGCCATAATTACAGATATTTTGCTTCAAGAACCCACGTACTGTTGGATTCTACTGTTATTAATTTCGTCCCGCCATTATAATCAAATTGAATTCCCTCCGCAGGAAGATCGATCTTAATAAACGATTTTACTTCAGTGCCTTTAGGAAGGCGAAAAGTAAAGTGGATATTTTTCTGTGTGTTGGGACCCCATGTCTCTACATCTACTGTAGGCTCAACCTCAGGATCCTCAATAGGGATTACTTCAGCAGTGACCTTACCAAAACCTGCAGCATCACCTGGTGTTCCTGGAATTCCTCTTGCTGATACCCCTGAGTCTACGTACATACCCTTCTCAGGATTCCATAACCACCAATTACCATTAATACCTATCTCTGGAGGAGAGTAATAAGCTTTAACGTCATCTATACCTTCATAGGAGAATATTCCTGAGTCCGTGGCTATCCACTTATCACCGTCATAAAGAAATATAAACACCTTGCCCTTAGGAACTTCCAAGTTATCAAAACCTTTATATGTCCCTGCACGAGATGCTATCCAAAACCCCTTTGTAGATAAGGGTGTAGTATTTAATTGAGCAATTCCTGCAAGTGTGAGACCATTCCTATCTGTATTAAAATACTGCTCTGGAATCTCTGACCACTTTCTTTTGCCATCTCCAATCCTTACAGGTGTGGGTAACTCATTAAGCACTATAGCCATTTCAGCTAACCCTAATATTGGGTCAGCCTCTATCCAATTATCTCTGGTATCGCGTCTAATTCTGATCCTTGCAATCATAACCTACACATAAGTTATAAAAATATATTGGGAGCTTCCAAGGCTCCCAATATTTATTTGCTATGTGACTACAACTTACTCAAGCATTTTGTTTCTTTTATTTATCACATCCTTTCCTGCATAATAACCATTACTCCAAACTGAATAATCAGTTATTGTAGCTTTATTAGATACCCTTCCAGAACGGAGATTCAAATTCTCTACATGTTGAACAACCGTAAGAGGTGTCACCACTACAAGAGCATACTTGTTTTCGTTGTCAATCAATGCCTGTTTAAGGCCTGCGCAATAACCATACATGAAGGTATTCTTTACTCTAATCTTCTCAGACCTTGTGCTATAAAGATTCTGCTCTTTCTTAGCAAGAGCTTCAAACGCTGCATATACATACTCTGCTATATCCTCAAACAAAGCAACATCCTCAGCCATTCCTACTACCTGTAGTCTGCCTCTTCTAAGGAAGAGGATGCATCTGAAATGCCTTGCTACAGTATTTAGAATGAACTGCTTATTTGTAGATGAAGTTTTATTCTTCTCCTTTAGCTCCACCTCCACAGCTTCCTGAGGTGCATCACTTGTCTCAGATGCACTTATATTGAACTTGACCATGAACCTCTGAGCGACGCATAATGCGTTGTTAACCTCTCCCATAGACGCTCCTTCATCATTTGCCAGTGATAAAAGTTTCTTAACTTTCTGTATTGCTTCTTCCCTTGTCATAATAAATTAGATTAACTATAATCCTTCATACGAAGGATATTTACCTAACTTTTACTTAGGAAAACAATAGCTAACAAAGGAGACGATAACAAAGACATTGTCGCTGAAATTGGTAAGTAAATTTTATCTACAAAGCACGACTGAACTATAAATGTGATAGTCAATAAGGCACCTCCTATAAGGACAGAAACTATGACCTCTTTCTTATAAGAGATTGTGTTTTTGTAAAGTAGCCTTACCAAATTAGGTATGAGAAGTGAGATAATCCCTACAAACCCTACTAAGGGCAGTACTGAAGTTGCAAGCATGTGTGCCGCAAAGATATTTGCAGGTGCACTATTCATAGAAAACTTTGTTAGTTTAGCTGAACCTGTGATGAACAAAGTGATACAACAGATAAGAGTTACGAGAGGAACTTCTGATACATCAAATGTACAAGAGGACCACCTATAATAGAGAGACAAATCTTCTGGATCAGCATTATTAGCAGCTATTGTGCCAAATGCACCAATAACTGAACCTAATAGCATACCAAACACGATCAGAGTCTTAATAGGAAATCTACATGCAGCAATTGATGCTATAAATGTTGTTGCTAAACAGCAAAGCAGTGCAACACTTGAAGGATGAACTCCAAAATAAGCTGCAATAGCTCCTCCTAAACATGCTGCAGAACCAAGGCCAAGGGAATAAATATCTCCAAGTTGATTTTTAAAAACACGTTGCATAGCAACTCCTGACCAAGGAAGTGCTATGCAAGTTAAAAATAAAGCCAAGATCGATAGTGTCATAGTGTGACTTTGAGTGACAAATTCCAGTTAAACCCTGGCATTGGATAGTACTGAATTACTTCGTATTTCTGATTAAGAATGTTATGGAAATCTGCTCCTACTATAAATTCAGTGCCCCATAACTTAATAGTTTTGAGCAGAGATACATCAAGCAAATGATAGTCCTTAAGTCTTGTCGACTCATTGTTAATATTAGATGAATAAGTTTCACCGTTGTAATAATAATCACAACTCACTGACCATCCTTTCCAAGAAACTGATACAGAAGAATTGACAGAATGAATGGGGATATAAGGCATTTGACCTTTATACTCTACTTTCGTTTTGTCCGTTGCATCCTGTGAGGACTGATAAGAGTATCCTCCATTAATGAAGACATCCCATCCATTGAAATTGTTTTGATATCCTACATTAAAAGTTGAACCGTAGCCTATGACCTTACCATAGTTTTTCATTGTCCAAATGTAGCCTGTTTCATCTGGAATGGAACCTATCTTATTAAGAGTTTTGTTCCAGTAGGAAACAAGGTTTACACTAAACTTATTAAACTGATAACTTAAGTCGACGTTGAATTGATTGTTAGTCTCTGGTAGCAAATCAATGGAGGACATATAAGGATAATATAATTCATCAAAGCCTGGCATTCTAAGAGACGCCTTATAGAAAGCTTTAGCAGAGAATCCATTATTTTTATATGCAATATGCACAGATGGAAGAACAAAATGCTTACTGTAAGTCTTATCATCAGTATAATTGTACAATACATACCCCTGCATAGTGAACCCATCTAAGGGTTTAAGCAAAATATTCGCAGACAGCAAATTAGTTAGACGTGACACAGGGGCATACTCAGAAACGTCACACTTAAGATGATTAAACCTTACATCCTCTGCAATACCTACAGATAGCCAATGTGTAGCATAATAAGCAGATGATACTGATACATATCCTTCATGTTGGTGATAGTTATATACTCCATAATCATCCCTATAATTGAGAAAATCATAAGCGTACTTTGCATCAGCCTTAATGGCCCATTTACTAAACTCCTTAAGATAAGAATTTGATATTAAGATATTTCTATCCACCTGACTACCGTTGGAAGGCCACTGAGAAGAACCTGGTATACCTCTATGAGCTTCATTGTAAGAGACCTTAAGCAAAGAATTGCTGTAAAAATAATTGATGTCTCCTACATATTGGTCCATCTTGGAATTGCTTAGGTGACCATCCGTGTGATAATATTTTCCATGAAGGGATAGATAGTTCTTACCTATTCTCTGATGAATAAGAAAGTTGGGGCTATGAGTGTTGAAAGCTCCACCGTAATAGGAGACTGAATACTTTGAATATTTAGGCCTCTTTGTTTGAAAGAGCACTGATGCTGCAGATTCAAGAGTAGCTGAAGATTGTAAAACTGAGGTCTTAGAGCCTGAGTACAAAGAGATACACTCGAGGTTGTCAAGATTGAACCTTTGAAGATTAACTGTGCCTCCTTCAGTATTAGTGACCTTAATACCGTCAAGAAATACACCCACTTGTTGGGAAGTGAGACCCCTCACATAAAGAGACTTATCTCCTGCTCCATAATCTCTAATGGAGACTCCAGAAAACTTCCTCAAAACTGAAGAAGGATCTGCATAATTGTGATTGATAGAGTTCAAATCTACTGTTTGAACTGTTGTTACTGACTCTTTCCTGTCTTCTGTAATAACTGAATGTGAAAGAGTGTCTGTTGCTGCCATTGTGACAGCCAAGAGCAATGATAACATAAATTTAAATAGTTACCTTGCAGCAAGAAAGACACAAAATAACTATTAACAATAGTTATGTGGGCGCTCCAAGTGCAAGCATTAAACATAAACCTTCAACGGCATTCGGACTTTTACCGTAGGTACTGCTGTGTCTGATTTCCGCAGAACTTCCCCGTTGACAATTAAACATTACGATAACTATAAACTCTCACCTCCTGTTCTATCAACCAGTTCAAACTCAAGACCAAGCCTTTCAACTGAAAGATTACCTTCAGCAAACCTCCTTGACAACCATACTCTAATCTCGGGGTGGTGAATTTGCTCTGTTACATACTGAACTGAGCCAGTTATATTTAGTTGAACACATCTGATAGTATAGTGAAAACTTCTCCTCTTGAGCACTCTTGGCTTAGTTTTGCTATAATCTCTATTAGAATTGTTGATTAATGCTTGATTAATGTAGTCTATTTCAGAACGCACAGCATGCATTGCCTTAGAACATTTATTTGTTATACCTGTTAAAACTCTGGTGTCGACCATCTTCGCTATTGCCTCTTTTGTATGAGAAGACTTAACTAAATAATCTAAGTTGCCATTGACACAATTAGTTATTGTGGCTGATAAAGCAGCTCTTTGCCGAACTTCCTTAACTTGTGCATGACTTCTCATGTGTTCTGCATAACCTAACTGAGCATTAATGCAATAGCCCTTAACATAGGAATCAAGCCAGTACCTTCTAATACCATTATAAGAAGTACCGTGATAGTAAGCCCATACTTGAGAAGACACTTGTTGATGGAGTGCCTCTCCTTATCGTAAATAGAATCTTTGTCGGTGTAGATTATAACTCTGCATTGTAACCAGTCTTTGTGCCCTTGATTAATGATCTTAAGAATTAAGGATGATGAGCCAAAATAAGAATGATCAAGACCTATACCTTCCCAATGATGCATTCCTACATAATAAAGAGGGTGCTTATTGGGCACCCTCAATATAGTTAAGTAAATGTAATAAGTCATTACTCAACGGTCTCCCAAGGAAGTTGTTCTCCATTGAACCTGTAGCCTATATGGCCTAGAGATCCTAAGTTCTGATAGAAGAACCCACGTTCCTCATGTTTGAGATTAAGCTTGAACCTCGTGATAATGTCCCCTGGAATAAAGGAGAACTGATTAACAAACTCCTCAATTAATTCCTCAGAAACCTTATTAGTACCGTAGGTTTCAATGTTAATAGAAGCAGGTTCAAGCTGTCCAATAACATAAGATACCTGAATACAGCACTTGTCAGCCATTCCTTTAGCAACTATCTGCTTAGCCACCCAACGAGCCATGTAAACTCCGGAACGATCAGTCTTGGACGCATCTTTGCCGTTGAGGTTACCACCTCCTACAGGAAAGAATCCACCATATTGGTCACAAACAATCTTGCGACCTACCTCGCCAGCATCAGCTATAGGACCGTAGATTGCAAACTTACCTGTTGGGTTAACATCTAACTTGTAGCCTGTAGTCTCAAAGTTATTAGGGAACTGGAAAAAAGCCAACTGCTCCTCAACGAATTCTTTAATCTCTTCACGAATCTCTAACAACTGTTTGTTTTCATCGTGGGAAATACAAACGACAATGTGAGAGATGCCCACAGGAACTCCATCAGCATACTTAATAGTGACTTGAGTCTTCTGATCCGGCTTAGCCCATGAGAAATTGTGCTTGTAAATATAATAGGAGAGGTACCTCGCAAGGAAATGTGACCAACAGGTATAGTCTGGAGCCTCATTCACTGCACCACCAAACATGATGCCAATATCTCCGGAAGACTCCTTCTCAACATGGTCAACACCTTGGGCGATATTAGCAGATTGAGTGGTAAAGATGGGGAGTACTTGGCATGTTGCATCATTGAACTCCGAAGACACTTTTTCAGTATAACCAATAGTAGACAATACACCACGAGTAAGTTTCTCAAACGGAATCTTGTCAGCATTAGTGCACTCGCCAACGAGGACTACTGTGTTGTTCTTTACACACCCGTCAACGGCTACACGAGCCTTGGGGCCAAACTGTTCATATGCATAGTCAACAACTGATTCAGCAATGGTGTCACACACCTTGTCTGGATGACCAGGGCTTACAAACTCACTTGAAAAATAGGTAACTTTAGACATAATTCTATAAATTTTATTATAATGGTTTATTCACAATCATCGAGCGCTGCTTCAAGATCTTCAATAAGATCGTCAGCATCCTCAAGACCTACAGAAAGCCGGAGCATATCTGGATAGATACCGGCCTGTTCTTGCTCTTCTAGAGTAAGCTGAGAATGCGTTGTAGATGCAGGGTGTGTGATAAGAGTTTTTGCATCTCCTACTGACACTGCGTGAAGAATCAGCTTAAACTTAGTGAGCAGATTCTTGGCTTTCTCATAACTTCCCACACGAAAAGTGAGAACACTTCCTGAGATATTATTGCAATACTTATCAGTTAAATCTCTACCTATTTTTGAGATAGAAGGGAAGTTAACCGAATCTACATGCTCATTAATCTGAAGAGCATAAGCCACCTTTAAAGCATTTTCACAATGTCTTTCAGCACGCATCGGAAGAGTTTCAAGACCCTGAAGAAGAACAAACGCTGTCATAGGAGACATTGCTGGTCCGATATTCCTTAAACCGTCCACACGAAGACGTCCAGCATAAGCAGCTTTACCAAACACTTCAGTATAAACAAGATTGTGATAAGACGGGGAAGGCTTAGAAAGCTGTGGATATTCTTCGTCCCAGTCAAAATTGCCTCCATCTATGACCACACCTCCTACAACAGTACCATGACCACAAATCCACTTAGTGGCAGAGTGTACAACAACATTAGCACCATGCTTAATAGGATTACATACAAATCCTCCCATTCCAAATGTGTTATCTACAATGAAACACACGTGACTTTTCATACAAACATGGGAAATTCTGTCAAGGTCTGGAATGGACAATGTAGGGTTGCCTAAGAACTCTACAAACACAGCCTTTGTATGCTCATCAATTAACTCTTTTATGGCACGAGGAGAATCGTCTGCAGCAAACTTAACATTGATTCCAAGTTCCGGAAGTGTACATGCAAACATTGTGTAAGTTCCACCGTAAAGATATGGTGATGCTACTATGTTATCTCCTGCCTTACAAATATTGATGATGGACAGAAATACAGCTGATTGTCCGGATGCAGTAGAGACAGCAGCCACTCCTCCTTCTAAAGATGCCATTCTTTTCTCAAACGTGTCTACTGTGGTGTTATTTATTCTTGCATAAATATTGCCTGGTCTTTGTAGATTAAACTTCTCTGCTGCATCTGTTGCATCTTCAAACTCATAAGCAGAGCTCAAATAGATTGGAACTGAAGTTCCCTTAGATTGGGGGTCTATTTCCTGACCTGCCCTGACACATTTTGTACTAAATTCTGACATATGATTAATTAATTAATTAATTAAAACCCAACTATTGGCTGTGAATGTTACTACCTTGATGGAATCTCCCTTCTGGAGAGTGTACTTAACATGCTTAAGAAGCACTTCTTTAGTTACAACTCTCCATCCATTAACTCTTAATTTGTAAAGGTAGAAATCGAGCTCTGACTTTGAAATTCTCTTCTTAATCACAATTGTGTAAATATACGAAGTTAATAATTAACTAATTATCTCTGACAGAATTTAATCACAAAAAGGAGGGTACTCAATAAACTTAGGGAGGACTTTAACTATAGTTTCTACTTCTAAAGGTGTCTTGGACTTAACTACAACATTTTGAAACGCATTGTTAATACAATACTTGCAACAACCTTCCTTAGGACAATTGTCACAAGCTTGTTGGAGCTCCTTCATAAGGAATTCCCTGCTATAAAGCAGCTGGTCTATTTTTAAAATCTCTTTGTGTATTGAACAATTAGAGCAACCGAGAAAACTACAAAACTTGCACTTAGACTGTAATGTTGCTTTGTTCTGTAACAGAAACTTTAACTTATCCATAACTAATTAAGTTGTGTTAACTAAATCAACTAAATTCTGAATTGCGCTTTGCACCTCTGGAAATCTTTACTGTTAACATACAGTATGGCATCTTCTATCTGTGATCGATACTGTTGTATAAATAGCACACTATCAAACCTGATTTCACTCATAACTCAGTCAATTTGCACTTTCCACCCATCATTAATCAACCTTTATAACTCCGCATCATCATCAAGGTAATACCACTTCTAAAAATTGTCCTCATGTTCCTCTATAAGAGGCTAAATCTGTCTTCTTTATCTCAACTAAATTCATCATCTAAGATTAATGTCCATTTGTGATTCTATAAACTCTTTAGTAAGAGTACAAGAAGTCCAATCTTTTTCAAGACGCCACCTAAGAAGGCGGGGATGAGTCAATCTCCTACTTTTAGAGGAGAATGACTGCCCTGACAACTCACCAACCAAATGATGAAACTCGGGATTCAAAGAAAACCACTTAACAGAACCATCAGACATTGTAACCTCCTGTGGATACAATCCTGTCGCATCATTTACTGTGGCAAGAATGGCTTGCTCCCTTGTAATATTAGGTACCATGGCAATCACATGCTCGAATATCTTACCGTTGTTATTTACAAAGCAAGAGAACTCGAGAGCACCTATTATACCTTCATTGGCGGTTCCATTAGAACCCATCTTAAATCCTGACACCCAAGCATCAATAGTGTCTCCCATCCCTGCCATATTATCTGAACCAACTGCCCTCTTGAGTTTGATGAATGATGTCTTCGACCTGTTTTCAGAAGTGCAATAACTTCCTTTGTCATAATGAGCTACAATGCCTTCTCCACCCTCATTAAGGATTGTGTTGAGGAATATTTCTTTCTCTTCCTTAGTGCCATTGCACATAGCAATGGGTTTGAGATTAAGCCCAATTGACTGCCCAAACTCAACGCACTTATCATAAACTTCTTTTCCCTCACCCAAAGTCCTCTTGAGATAATTCTTACCTTCGAAATAGAGAGGTGCTATAAGCCGGAATGTTACCAGTTCAGTACCATACTTAGCACGAAACTTCTGCTGTATCTTAACAGCCTCCTCGGGATAAGTGTGCAGAAGTGCTACCATAGCTTCAAGAGGGGAAGAGGTGGTTATGCCAAGGTGCTCAAGATCTTCAGATATATCAACCCCAGGCTCAAACTTGATTTCTGTATCAATGGCAAATACTCCTTCATCCCAGGTAACCTGCTGGTCAATGTTTGACCAATACTCTAGTAATCCACAATCCTTGTCAGAGTAATTTCTTGAGTAAGCGAACACTTTTCCCTTATGTACTATAAGGACACAGCGACATCCGTTAATCTTCTCAAGAAATCTCCATGACTTATCATTAAACAACTTCTGCTGCTCAGCTGGCTTTAACTCATCGTAACGGGCTGCAAGGCAAGGCGTATACATCCTTAGCCTAAACTTAGTGGCAGGATGAAGAGCATCCCACAAGTCAGTGTCATAAGTGACTTTGGAGAAGTCTAAACCTGCTTTAATGCACTCAGCAAGAAGAGCGTTAGCTGCAACATAATCACGAGCTGCAAATACTCCTCCTCTTCCCGTGGGTTTTAGTATCTCCTTCTTTACAGACTCAGGCAATCCAAGAGATTGCATCGCAAATAAGTCTTCAAGTTCATTCTTTTTAAGGCTCATATCTTGTAAAAATTTAATATCGTACCATAAATTTACTTATGATACGATATTGCATTACTGTAATGATAAAGGGAATTAAGCAGCATCCCCTTTAAGGGACTTAATCCTTTCCTGTGGAAAGGTAGGAGCTCCCTGATATGACAATCCTACTTGTTTAAGTTGTCCTATATAAGATGGTTTTATCCATTTACCAACCTCTATCTCATCAGACAAAGACTTCTTATCATTCTGCTTTGCAGCGTGAGTAAGAATATTATAGCAATCATAATAAGTGAGACCTGACCTCAATCCACTCATTGAATTTCTTGGAAGTGTCTGAACATCTATACCCTGTGATAGATAAAAAGCTGTGATTGGAGCATCATCATAATACAACTCTGACGTTTCCTTGTCAGTAATCTTTCTGAGAGTGTCCCTCATCCCATAAAAATGAGCAACAGATGCCTCTATAGGCACTCCATTAGCAGTAAACATGGAATTGAGATACTCCTCAAGATTAATCATCATAACATCAGCCACAGCAAGATTAAGTGCATGAGCATCTACTACAGACGACCTGTAAATATGAGAAAACTGCTTGTCTGGCACCATGCTTCCATTAGTACAAATGAGACGGAGGATTGCAGCATTAATGGCTACACCGCCCTGCGGAAGTCTTGTAACTTTGAGATTTTTATGATACAAATCATCAAGATATCTATCGGAATCTGACTGTGGCACTGTAAATAGAGCCTCTCTGCTGGCTCCTTTATCACGAATATTTGGATCTCCTAAACTCTGAGCCACCTGTTGGATGATTAAATCAAACTTTTCATTGTCCAAATACACTGATTTGGGGTCAAGCACTGAACAAACTTTGTCCTCGTTATTAATTGTTACCTTGACCTTGTCAGGCACTGCTTTCTTTGCCACATCAAGCAAAGTGTTTGTGTTGTACTTTGAATCTACCTGTAGCAAAGTAGCAGGTAATCCATAAAACTGACAAAAGTCCTTCTGTGCTCTTGGCTCAAGAACTCTGCCATCTTCAATTGTAAAAAAGTCACCTGACCTCTTCCAATTATTAACATCTGTTTCTATGATCCTCATATCTATGAAATTTAATTACATTACTCCTACGAAGACGATATATCTTTCTGCAATATCATCTATTTCTGGTATAATCACAGTGTGCCATATATCAAACTTACTACCCCTAGAGAAATACCCTACTTTGTTATCCCTCAATAAAAGTTCATACTCTCCTGGTGTTGCTGATTCATTAGTGAACTCTATGCAACACCTGTAATTATGATGAATTAAATAAGGTACTGCACTAAATGCCTCCCTTAAGGATTGTGCGCTTAACTTGCTTCTCATACTTTATGATACGAGAAAGGAGTCCTTAGAGGACTCCTTGAGTAATGAAATGATTTGCCGCTTGTAATATAATGAACAAAAGCTTGGAATTGGAGCAGGAGGTGAGGACTCGAACCTCAATCTCTCATCTGGATGATGAGTGTTTTACGCCAACAAACTACCTCCGCAATAATTATAATGCAATCTGCACTATACTTTTTCTGTCATAACCACTCTTATATATTGTTATGTCTTTAAGCCTTTCAAGGGACTCAATTGTCAAATGCCACTGTCTATAATCCTTCCCTCTTCCTGCACCATTTATACGGTCAAAGTTATAAACATTGTTGTTATAAACCAAACATGCAGTTTTATCTGTGACTTGTTGACATAAACAATTCTCAACAGAATCATTTATTACTACGCTAAAATAGAGCAGCTCAACATTAGGCTCTGGTTCCAAGATAAAGCTGAATAAATCTTGAAACTGAGGTGCCAATACACTAAAGTACTCCAGTAATTGAGACTTAACAGCCCTCTGAGCGTAAGAAGATAGCCTGCTGAACTTTAACTTTACAGTCTCTGCAAAATCTGGAGAAAACTCCATTTCATCTATTGTAATGTCATCGTCTTCCGTAGACAAATTAAATGACTTGGTTATGACATCACCAAACTCATCTACAAAATGATCAATAGATCTGAACTTATACTTGTCAGCACGTGACCTATCAATGAGCATCCTTTGTACAGATACCTTTACAAGGTATTCAAGAGAGGTGATTTCTGGATTGTACTTGTCAAGGAGGGATTCTTCCTTACCTTTCTCTCTTGACTTTGCAGTTAAAAACTGAGTGTAAAACTCAGATGCTAAATCTTCCTTATCCCCTCTGTACTGATAGTACAGTCTGGGTTGATACTTACGCACAAAAGCCAATGTGAGATTATATAATCTCTCCTTGACTGCATTGGTTTGTTCTGATTTTTTCATGTTTCATTTCATTACTATATTCAGATAATACGATTACATCTTTAAAGGATTTTTAGGAATTGGTAAAACCTTCTCCGGCTTAAATTCCATCTTTGTTGCACTGTTATAAATCCTAAGATCTATATTGAAATTAGGAACTTTAAATCCACAATCTTTGCATTCAATACCTACAGCCCCTATAACTCCTACATCCCAATTGGTAAGGAGCTCACGCTTAGACATGGAATTGGACTCCATAAGAGGTTTCTTGCACTTTGAGCAATAAGCTCGAATTGTCCACAATCGTGGGTAATTACTTTTACTCATCTTCCTGTAATAACTTATTTAAATCTTCTTCACTAATGTCAAGATTGGAATTAGACAATAATTCCTCAAGGTCCTCTATCCTTCCCATACTCTCTATGACATCATATAGAGTATTAATATCCTGTTTATCAGTAACATTTTTTGTTGAAAGTCCCGACGAAATTCTTTGCACCTTGGTAAGAAAAGCATAGCAAGGGTCAATAACAAGGATGCCATTCACTGTGATGAATTGGTTCATCAACCCAGTCTCATAAGAGATTAAAACATCAACTTCAACACCATCACTTTTGTTCTCATAATTAAGCATAAAATCAGAATCTCCCATCTTAATGGGAGAAAAATTCCACTTATCCAATGCTTTCTTAAAAATTTCAATTCCTCTTTTGTTTGAAATACCTGAGGTGATGAAATCAAGGTCATTAATTGACCTTTGTCTTCTCTCCCTAACATGGTATTTTCTCGCAAGAAGCTGAGTGGCAGTGCCTCCTATAAGGGCTAATCCACACCTTGATGCTTCCCTCACTATAGGAACATCAAGAGATGAATAAGAGTCAAAAACCCTTACAAGCTTTAACCGAACCTTTCTTAAATTCATAATAAAATTAGTTTGCCTTCAATTCCACAATTCTTTAATACGACAGTGTTTTCCTCATTAAAGGAAATAAGACATGAGGGGGCACCTGCTGTACCCCCTTCTGTACCATCTATATTATAAAATTTTAACCTTCCTTTGATAAAGAGAATTGAATGTGCTTTCTGAAAAATAACATCCTGAAAATAAACTGTGTCTACTCGAGCAAAAACAAGAGCAATTGCATTCTTGTGCTGAATACACTTATTGATAAATGCCTTAAGGTTTCTGGCATCATAAGGAGGATTACAAAATACCCTTCCAAACCAAGGCTTAATAAGTCCATTAGACTCCTCAGTATAATGTTTCTTAGCTATATCCCACGGTCTATTGATTGGTGCACATGGATCAAGATCAAAATCTCCCAACTTCTTTAACAAGTTAGGAGGTGTCAACCACTCTGTTTTTCCATGAGCACTGTGTCCTTCAAAATGCGCATCCATAATATTAATATTAGTGAGTTATGCAGGAATCGAACCTGCGTTAGTAAACTTGATGCGTCTACATTCCAACATTACTGCATGCATACAGCTCAATAACTCGCCCCTGTTTAAACCTTAGTTCTGGTAAAGGTTACAGAGTAGGTTCTGAAAGAAACCCTCACGTGTACGCTCTCAGCCACGTAAAAAACTGTTAACACTTTCGATTCAATACTCCGTTATTACAGGAAGTAAGAGCCACGATTTAATCTCAAGATAGTGCCACAAAGTCTGATCAGATTAGAACTAAATTGAGGATTAACTATTATGTGGAGGTGACGGGAATCGAACCCGTGTCTTACAAATAACCTATAACATCTTTATTCATATGCTTAGGATAGCAGTAATATTGTGGTTTACTGCTCCAACAACCAAGAGGACTTTATTTATATGGACAAACATCCTACCTGAATGTCCTTTGATGAGCCTAAACCCATCCCACCACTCTACATTTAAACTCCGTAGAGAAGAGTTCCTAAAGCTGTTAATCAGACTAGGCTGCAGCAGCCATAGAAAATGCAGGTCTTGAGAAAGACCGAACCTTGTTCGCTACATTTCTAACAATAGATTTAGCATTTATTGTTTTGGTCCAGTTGATAAAGGAGTTATACCAGCTCCTGCATAAAATGCTACCTGTTCAGATGCAATCAAAACCAAACACCCCCCTTTAAAGGGCCTGTGTACATAGTACTCTGTAGCACAGTTGTTAGTTTCTGGTTTTCTCATTTAAACTAAGTGCAAAACACTGTAAGCCTGACTTCCTACATTTAGAAACTATCCCTTATACTTCAAAGAACAAATATTTAACTTTCAAGTTTACACAAAATTAGTGCCGTAAGCGGGAATTGAGCTCACACGCTCGTTTTGGAGCAAGGGGTTTTAAGTCCATCATGGATACCTATTTCACCACTATAGCATTATTTGCTATAAATCCAATGTAGGAGGTACCACCCAAAAACTCTTTGCAAACCTGCCATTACCCGAGTTGTTGGCTTCAAATACCTTCCTTGCCTCTGTTTTAGCTTCATCTTCAGTTTCTGCTTCAACATACATAGAAGAAACTCCGCCTCCATAACCGCCTGGAGTTTCAACAAGATAATTAACTCTAAATCTTTTTGTAAGATGAGTTATAGCACCGTTTGGTTTCTTGTAATAACCGTCAAATACGGACTTATCCACGAGCACATAAAAATGATATTCAGTTTTGCCAAATTTAATTAATTTAATGTTTTTCTTAGCAACATTAAACTTTTTGGCTAACCAATTTATAAGCTCCTGCTTAGTTAAATTTGGCTCTATTTGAGCTGGAATTGTTTCAGAATAACTATCCAAAATCTTCTTTAAATTCATAATCTTGAAATGATAAGTAGATAAGTAGATAAGTTGAACTACAAGGATTCGAACCTTGACTGACAGAACCAAAATCTGTAGTGCTACCATTACACCATAATTCAAATGTACCTTCTAATAAATCAGAACTACAGAGAGAGAAAAGATCCTGAACTCATTACTTATAAATCTTGTAGCTTTTCGAGTGAACAAATCACTTGGAATCTTTAAACTTACCTTTAACTTATTAGAACACCTTGAGATGTGTTTTACTAATAATACATCTGTTAAGCTAACACATTTAAGGATTGCCTTAGAAACTTTGACAGAAGGGTTTTTGAGAAAGAAAATGAGTAAGTACAAACAGGATTATTACTCGATACTTAATCAATTAACCAATACATAAATTATAATCTCTTTACCTGTTATTAACCAATGATTGCTTGGTTCCATATAGATACTTTAATATACGAAAACTTGCTACCTATGATCGCCTGATCCTTTAATAACATCACGAGCTTTGCGTGAATTAAGTTTTTCTATATTAATTTCAGCAATTTGCTGAAGACTGTAACCTAACTCAGAAGCCAAAACTGCAATATTCCAAAGAACATCACCGAGCTCTTCTGCAATATCGAGCTTTATAGAAGTGGTAAAAACACCGTCGTGGTCACGAATGACTTTCTTAATCTTGTCAGAGACCTCTCCAGCCTCACCAGTTAATCCTAGTGTAGGATATAAAACGTCATAGTAAGAAGAATAATCCTTAAAAGAAAGAGCTTTTTCTTGAAACTTGTTTAGTTCCTTAATCATCTTGCCACTAAGATTTAAATATTTATCGTCTAAATAGGTCGTGTAAGGTGTATAGTTAGGGTCGGGATATTTGTGAAAAAAAAGTGTAAAGAAGTGTTCGTAAAACATCAATCTTTACAAGACCTTCTATCAGAACTTCATTGACAGCCAAAGAAGACTGAAGAAGAGTTTGCTTCTGATAAGGCGTAAAACGAGACAAGGTAGGATACAGAAACTTTCTGTGAAAAAGGAGACTGTGATCTGTCTCAACAAGCATAGAAACTTTATAAACATAAATCATTACTCTTGTGAATAAGCGGCCTCCCAAAAGGTGGAACCAAGATTATACTTATCTGCTACAAAAGGTGAAAGTTGGTTGGTAAACCAACTGACTGCTCGGTCAAAATTGACAGAGTCAATCTCAATGAGCATGGAATCGAAAACAGAAAGGAGAGTGCCTTTAGTTTTTTTGAGTGCACGGGTAGTGAGGTCATGCATGAAAAACCCCAAGGCTGATTGAGTATAAGCAGAGAGGGCAAAATCATGAGAAAAACCTTTAGCAGGATTGATGTCTGCTACCTTAATAAGGGTGGTCTGATCAAAACCTTTTGGGGCAAAATAGCCACGGTGCTTGAGGTCATAAGCTATAATGCGTCGCTTAAGCATAGTCATATTTGGAAGTGCAAAAGCAATAGAATCAAGAAGCCTTTGAGCCTGAGTTTCAGAGATAGAAAGATCTCGTGCAACCGAATAGGCAGTTTGGTTATACATATTAGCAATAAGAATCTTCTTAATGACCTTGCGTGGTGTGTTAAGTGGGAAAAGATAAGCATAATGCATATAGATGTCTTCGCCTTTGTGATAAGCATCAATAGCCTCCTGCTCGTTAGCAAATACACAATTCATAAAAAACTCAGCAGCGCGAAGGTCAAAAAAGAGAAACTTGTGAGAAGAGTCGAGAGGAATAATGCACTTGCGAAATGGCTTAGCAAGTGATGTGATAGAAGGCTTAAAATAAATTCTGGAAGAATTACCTTTGGCTTCTCCTGTTACCGTGATGAGCGAAGAAGAAAGTTTATCAGCAAAATGCTGAATATTGTTCCACTGAGAAAAGAGTGACCGAGCAGCAGTATGCTGAGGGGTTATTGTGGAATTGTTTTTGTTGGCTTTCCTAAGCTCACCTGTTGGATCTGCTTCGTGATAAAGCTTGTAAAGATCTTTAGCAATCTCCTGAAGCAAAGGGACATCTATTTTAACTTGTGTTTGATACTTGAACATACTATCTTTAGATTTACAATACTATACGAATAGTGAAGTCCTTATTAAACAGAGAAGTTGGAAGCTTAATCCTCCGATGAGTCTTTAAAGGAATTCTGATAATACTCAGACAAAATACAAAAGATTGCAGCTGCAATCATAAGAAGAGGACCACAGATTAGAACAACACAGAACTTTAATACTTGACGTCTTTCAGACTTAGGCTGTTTTCTGTAAAGAAAGAGGGCTAAAGCTGATAAGATGAAGTGAATAATTAATAAAATTGCTAATACCTTCATATTGTTTGTTATTAAGTTACTCAAGGTCATCCTTGATACGCTTATTTCTGGATATCAAAACCTCTTCTCTGGGCCTCAGAAGAGCATAATCTCTCCATAATTCTCCACAACATAGAAGCTAATCTTTCCATGTCCCCGTTACTTCTCTGATCTAAGTGCCAATAGTAAATAAAATGATAAAGGTTACAAAGATCATCATCACTTATAAATTCTATGCCAAAGGCCTGTACTAAATCATAATCAGACATCTCTACAAGAACGCTGATATCTCTTGACTTTAAAAACTGCTGTATGTTATACATAACTTATATTAAGTTGCTGATCAGTTAATCTCCAAGATACACTTTTAGGGCTATAACCCATCTCCTGAATAAGTTGCTCAATAAGCTTAGTATCCACATCAGATGGTATGAATCCTAAGTCTCTTATAATAATGTGAGACCACTTCTCAGCTATGATTACTAATTTCATGGTACAACTCCTATTTTACACTTTTGAAAAAATCTATTACGGCTGTAATAGACCACATTGGCACTATATCATCTACAGAGTAGAACTCTACCACTTCATTTCTGATAGATTGTAGATACTCAGTAGGCTTGTTTTTCAAGCCTAGCTTTTCTGTTATTAGTTCTATCTCCTTTTCAGAGGTAAACATTTGACTCTCTGGTTTATATGTTCTTAAGAACTCTCTTTGTGAATCTGTAAGCATGATTAATACTGTTTGCCTCCTTATACGAAGGTAACTCTACTTAGCTCTCTGAACTATCCATTCACGAACATATGGATATTTCTCATAAATTCTCTCTGGAGTCAAAGGATCAACTTTCATAATGTCAATCACTAACCTCCACACATCCTGTTGAGAATGGCTTCTTTGAAAGTCTTCGCTATAAAAGCGTGCTACTCCAGTAGCAATCCAATAAGCACCGTTCCACTCAACCTCTAAAATTTTGGTGACTGTGTTGGTTCTGTATACATTGAGCTTAAGGCTATCTGTGATAGCCTTATAAAGGCTGTACATAGGAATTTCTTTGTTTACCCATATCCACTCATTCTTTAGCTCATTACATACTTTAGATGCAATGAGACTTACACTAAAATTGCTTCTTTTCATGCAAAGAATTCTTCTGCAGACATTTCGCCCTTGTCTACAAGATTTAACTTAAATGTGTGATCATAGATCAAAACTACCTCCACAGGAGACCATTCTATCTCTTCCGGTGTCCACTTAGTGACCTGCTTCAGTTTTAACAATTCATCCTTTACATAAGGAGATAGCTTAAACTGATTAAAAGACCCTCTACCTACACCTGTGACTCTATCAAACACTACTCGGTCACCTTGAAGGGTGTATCCTACTATAGATTTATCTGTATTCTGCCGATGGATAAAAGACTGTACAACACCCTGCGAAGTAGATGCACAGAACTTGATCATTTTCTTCATAATCATTTCATTTAATTACTGCATGATACGAGAAGCACTATAGTAACTTGTGGGACCTAATTAAGAGGGGTTCCGTACTGTGTAATAAGGAACATATAGGTATGCTGACTCACCTGAGGAATACTTAATTCTTATCTCAGCGCATGGAACAAGTGCTGCGAGCAATATCTGTTGAAGCGTGAAATTATACATGTTCTACTAAAACAAATGTGAAACCGTGGTGCATGACTTCTTTATGCCCACTTCTAAACTTTCTGGAGACGAATGTTGCCCAATTAGGATTACCTACACTTTTTACAACAATGCAACACACTACCTATTGTAGAAGTTCCCTTCACAGAAACTGTGAATCTATTGTAGTGACCTCCCTTCTTAGTGAGCGCCATCTTCTTTGAAGACTTGTTATACCCTCCAACCTCTTTTCGACATTGTGTTACTTTCTGTCGTGCCTCAGGAGAATTCCATTTCATGCTCTGATAATCTCCATTGACTTTCTTAGTAGATGTGGACTTATCATGAGCTAAATAACACGGGAGCTTGCCCTACTTAGAGAGTTGGGAACTTACTCTTTTCTTTACTACCTCTGGTCTTCTGGCGGCTTCTATAGCATTTATTGCAGAATTGTTGTTGAGATTGAGACATTGACCATTATCACGTTTGTGCTTTATGGTAAAAACTGTATTAGGGACAAACTCTGGTATGCCATACAAAATGACAAACTTGTCTATCCACACAGCTTCACACATTAAGGTGTACTTGTAAGATTTTGTTCTGTCTACAACCTCTAAAATCTTTATGGAGGTGGGTCTCCACTTCAATTGATTATTAATGAAATCTGAAGACCCTACATATGTAGGGTCTATTCCTGAACCTTTCCACATGAGATCCTACATAGTAATAAACCTTACCTTCGTGGTGGTATGTGTTGAGATAAATATACTGATATTTAGGCTTCTTCATACTCTGGAAGAATAATTTTATTATCATCAGAGATGTCTTCACATGTCACTTGATGTCCCCAATCTCTACCCACAGAGAGTTCAGCAACAAGTGGAACTTTGAAGTTGTCCGGTTTGAAATACATAAGATCACGTAGCCAGTAGAAAGCTTTTTGTAAATATCCTACTCGCACCTGCAGATTTATCTCATCATGAACTTGACAAATAAACCTCACATTCTCCCTTAACTCAGGGTCATTGTCAAAGTCCCTCTGCATCTGACAGAGTTTTAATCTCAAAAGGTCGCCTCCTGTATTCTTTGTCCAAAAACCTTGGTTCTCATAAATCTGAAGACCACTTAAAGCAGTGCAAGATCCCACCTGAACAGTATCCCCCTCTGGCAAAAGATGAAATGCAGACTTTACCCTACAAGTTTTTGCACGATGGAACCTTACAGAGAACATATCTTTCTTCTGAGAATAAATAACATTATATCCGAAGAGGTCACAGAGTTCTCTTACTCGGACTATTTGGAGGTATTCTAAAGAAAACCACTTATGAGAAAGGGCAAGTCTAAATAGAGCAGAAGCTACCTCGTCGTTACTTCTTTCAATAAACTGCCCCCTCTTAAGGGTTAATTTTATAAAAGATAAACACTTAGATGTGGAGCTTGTAAGGTTGCCTAAGCCTACTCTGCGTCTTCTTAGTGGGGTCAAATTAATATCCTGCCTTTTTCCTCTGAATTGTAGACCATCACGTACATTTGCTATCTTCGGATTCTCTAAAGAGCCAGTAACCAATTTATGGTTAACATCGCATACAAGAAAGTCTCCTGTATTAAATACAACTATAATTGGCTCATTGGATCCCCTGTGGGTAGGAACAACTAATCTATTACCTCTTTGCAGGATTCGCCTACCTAATGCTTCACTAAAAGAAATAATTGAATTATCTGTTGAAACATAGCCCTCAATAGGAACACAGCCCTGAACAGGTGAGTTCAGACAAGTTCTATCAGCATATCCTTGCTTTCCTGGCTGGTTATAATACTGAAACACAGCGCGAGGTCTGCCAAAATAAGTATAAATAAAGCCTTTTCTTCTGCCCTCTTTAATCTGCTCCTGCTGCCACCTGTAAAGTTGCTTCATAGTGTCAAAATACTTTGTAAGTAGGTCTTTTGCTTCTTGAATGGTCTTACCAAGTTTTCTTGCTACAGTATATTCAGTTGCACCGTAAAGTACTCCGAAATTCAATGTTTTGACAGAGGTTCTATGATCAGGATCCTCAAATCCAAACATCTTTTTAGCAACATGCATGTGAAGATCCTTACCTTCAAGGATAGGCTCAATAAAATTAACTTCTCCTGAGAAGTTAGCTGCTATCCTCAACTCTTCGCCACTGTAATCGCCCGATACCCATACCCATTCATCAGACTCTGTCACGAATGCGTCACGAAGTCCTCCTTTAGCTTTCATTTTACCGAGAGCTCCTTCTGGGTCGTCATTGATAACATAACCAAGTATTTCATCCCTGTGAATATAACGCTTCACTTCAACCTTCGGAACGTTTTGAATGTTAAATGGAACAAAATAGCTGTTGCCCTTCTGTGACCCTGAGGAAAGCCGGCCTGTGTTGTGAGTAACAACACCATTTGCTATAAACTCATGACAATCTTCGACTTCTATATCATAAACAACATCTTCACCCAACACTTCAATTCCTATCACCTGTGTTTCATCCTGGAACTTATCCCATGGGGATTTCACAAGACTTACATACTCTTGTAGCCTTATTAGTTTGTGTACACAAACCATATGAGGTGCTATTAACTCCACGAACTTATATACTGCCTTCCTACCTCTGACCCTTAAACTGTATAATGGTTGTTTCCTATTGGAGGTTACAACAAACTCGTGGCAGTCTATCCCATGGAACCTTAAAATCTGCAACACATTGTCAATAACGCCCTTAGATGTCATCTCAAGTCGAACATTAAAATTACTGCCTGACTTGTTTATAGACCCGTCAGTATCAAATAACGCTGCTACATATGCAAACTGCTCATTAGAGTTCCAATGTGATATGTCTACTCCTTTCTCATCACCGTGGGGTTTAACGCCTATTCCACTCAAATACCTTGATAGTGCCGCGGAACAAAACTTAAATTGAATAGTGTTATCAGCACCAACATTCCTTGTTGGAATACTCATATTAAATCTCTTTGCAAAGAGATTTACAAAATACTCCTCTACCTCTGGTTCAAACTTGGAGAAACACAACTTAACTCCATCCGTAACAAGAGAGCCATCCCCATCCAAGAACCCCAAGACTGACGCTAACTCCTTATCCACATGAGTGTCAAAAGTGAACTGTTTCCTTAACCCTGACTCAAACTCTGGTAACACAGTTACATTACCCTCCACTAAAACGGAGTTATCACAAATTTTAACTCTGTCTCCTACATTAAGTTCACCTAATCCTTTCCACTCTTCCCCACACAACACAGGATGCTTCGCATTACCCTCTATAAATGTTCCATTCTTAAACTGAATTCTTAACACCTGGTCCTTGAACTTGTTCGTCCATACAACCTTCCTAAATCCAAACCTTGTGAGGATTTCTTCACCTTCAAGGACATCTGATATAGACTTTATTCCATCTTTTGTTCTAACTACATTCTTGTCCGTTAAGCATGAAACATTCACCGTTGAATAGCTGACCTTGAATGGATTAGGGAAATCCATCATCTTGGCAAGATAGGAGCCACGGAACTTCTCGAGCTCAGCATACCTTATCAATAACTTAGCGAGTGGATGATCTATCTTCTCAAGAGTTTCTGAATCTACCTTGAATTGACCTTTGGATGTCTTGGTAGTAAGAGTAACAAACCTGGTGAGAGCGTCAGCCTTCTCACGTGTTGATGTTAGTCTGAATGGGTATCCAGTTATTGCATAAATTTCCTGTTGAACAGATGCCATTTCTGTAGACACTCGTTCAAGCTCTCTTGAAATGATGTCCTTGTTTATATAAAGATCTGTCTCAAGACCAAGCTTTCTTACTACCTCCCCTACTTTATTGTCGAGAGGATATATTTTTCTGATATAAGGATATTCAGCCCAAATCTTGCGACCTAACAAAGTTGTTACTAATGGGTCCTGTGAATTTCCTGAAATGTAGTTTGTGTAATTTCTTTGTACAACTAATAATCCGGACGGAACTGTGAAGCAAACAACTCTGAATTTCCCCTTGTACTGAATCCAAGATTGCTTATTAACTGTAGTGAACTCTACATTCGGAGTAACACAAATTCTCCAGTAATCATAAGGTTCTGGATTGAATGTAGAATTGGGATACCTATAAAAAGACATTTTACATGTGTACCCCACTGAAACGCAGATGTCTAGTACTTGCTCTGCTAATTTCTTGTTTGTACACACATCAATATGCCATGACTCCCTGTCTGCAGACTTATGTCCATCAGCATATCTTAATCCCTCAAGGAATGCTTTTCTTACATGAAGGGGTGCATTGTATATCCATTCTGGAACTTTCTTTTGATTGTTCCCTTGATATAAATGCTCTCTCAACAAGGAGCCAAACTCCTTATGAGTTTTTGACCAATAAATATCGTTTTTAGAATTCCTTCCCTCGAAGAAAATTCCTCCTAAATCTTCGTTAAGTGTCCTACACCAATTAATAGATTCCTGCTTTTTAATACAATCTCTTTGGGACCACCTAACTGTGTAAGATCCATTATTTGGACATACATTCCCATCACCAAGGATCATACCTTCAAGTTTTGCCAAATTAAGTGCAGAAACAGAGAAATTGTGATAAGTCCCCGGGTGCCTTTTATCATTTGACTTAAATATGAAATCATTTACATACTCTCCTTCATACCCTTCAGTACCTGTCTGTAAGGACAACGCTTTTCCTTGCCACTGCTCTGCTAATTTAATTGTTACAGGTCTCCTAATATTAGATCTGCCATATACTCTGTGATTAGGTGTTACTCTACAAGAAACTCTACTAGACCCAAACTCTATAAGAGAATCTGCCACATAATCATGCCTTCTGATAGGAAGGACAAATTCTATCTGATTTGACTCTGGATTAAACTGACCAATTTCTGATTCGTCATCAATTTCATCATAAAACTTAAACCCACTTCTTGTCAAGAACTTAGTTTGTGTATCAAAACAGGCGTACACGTAAGAAATAGATGGGTCTGTAGACCCAAAGTTGTGGTCCTTAGCATTATTAGATGCAAAATCAATAACGTCAAACTTCAAATACTTCTTTGTCTCATCCTTTAGAGATGGAAATGGATCTCCCATTACCAAATGGCACATTATCTGAACATCATGGGATTTAGCTTTAGAGAAATCTACACCGTCTTTCTCAGCCATGGTATAGTCAAATCCTCTGTTAAACAGACAAAGTTTAAAATTGTCAACTACCCACTGAACTACCTCAACTACTTTGTCAATAGGTAAATTGTATGCTTCAATTGTGTGCCTGATGGGGATATAATATCCCTGATAATCAGCTTTGGTATAAGACTTCCCTCCGGAGACACAGTACCCTACAACAGAATGATGATTATAATCCAGCCCTTCTGTCTCTGTATCCAGCCCTACATTAACATCCTTAGAGAATCGAGATTTCATTATCTCCAAATCCTCTAAAGACTCTATCAAATTGACTTTATAGCCGTTATAAAATGATGTCTGCATTAATCTTTAATCATTAGCTTAGGATCTTCGTCCTCAAGTTCATACTTATTTACGAGATAGTATAAACCTTGTGACTTAACAATCATACAAACTAATGCCTGTGATACTATCTCACCTTCTAAAACAGATCCGTCCTTAAATTTCAGTGTCATAATAATGATTCTATAATAGACTTAATAGACTTACTTCTATCAATTGGTTTAATTGTTATCTTGAAAACCTCCTTCTGCTCCACTTCTGGTAGAACCACTGAAGCCTTAATCTCGTTAATTCTATCAGGGTCAAATTTCTTAAGGAGATCATACACGGTGTACACTCTATTACACACTCCAAAACATTTTAGCGTGTTGCCATACACTTTTGCCGCAGGTGTATTATGATTTGAGTGGAATGGGCAGAATACCTTGGCATAACCGAGCTGCTTGCCAAATATTCTCTGATATTCGTCCCTAAAATCACAATTGTTGTTTATGTAATCTACTAATTTTCCCATAAACAAAAATACGGAGCATTAATGCTCCGTATTAAATTGCTTAGATATTGTTATAACTTGTACTTATATGGTACTCCCATTATAGAGCACTCAGTACACCCATCTGGGGCAATATGCCAAGGATCATACACCTTAACACCTGGTGTTATACCATCAACTCCACTAAGACACTCAGGCACTTCATCAAACGTCCAATAATCTGCATGATTATTTGGTCTGTAGAACCTGTTGTCAACGAAAGGTAAATGTCCGAACCGTGCGGCTGCAGTCATGCAATCCTCTACCAATACACAATTGTCAGATACAATGAACGCTTTTTCTGCATCCGGAGCCTCATTAACTCTGGTAACAATATCCTGGATGGAATCATCTGGATTAGACGGCACCCAATTCTGCTGTAGAGCTGTACCCTCATTGATAGTGAAGAATCCATCTTTTGCAGAAATGCTCTTGACACATGGACAGTATCTTTGAGGTAACATCTCTTTAGCTAAAGAAGGTACAAGTGGCATTGAATATGAAGCATAGAACTCATCGTGAGTTAGTGGTATATCTACATACTCCGTAGTTCCTACAGCTACAGACTCTGTAGGAGTACAATCAGACACTCTGTAAGATGCGGCCAGTGCTGTTTTCTTCTTCAACCTGTCAGCAAGGTGCTGTAGACTCTTCCTGTTCTGAAGAATCGCACGTGAAAATCTTGCACAATCTTCGATAGAGAGATCTTCAGACTCCTCATCGAAGTCCTCTGAGAAGTCTTCAGTTTCCTCTGTTTCTTCCTCAGCATTGAGTTCACTACTTCCTGATAATGCCTGCAATGGCTCAGAATCACCCTGTGAAAATGCAGTCAATGCGCTAACCAGGTCTTCGAGAGGTGTAGTTTCTGTTTCTTCAGTTTCAACGACATTACCTTCATCATCTAAAAGTTCAGACTCAGCTATCTTGTTGATAACAGAATCCTTGAGAACTCTCCTTGCAGAATCATAAACTTCATTAAGTGCTGAATTTGCAGCATCATTCAGTATCTCCTCAACCTTTTCATAAGGTAATCCCATTACTGTATACTTGGAGATAATGGCATCGTATTCATCCATCAACTCATCGAATGAGGACTGCCCGGCTTTTATGTGGTTCTGAAACTTCTTTCCTGATTCTGTTATTTGTTGAACGAGCTCTGGAGTTAACTCCGTTGAATCGTAAATTGCATCAACAACTTCACCTAAGGATGTCTTAATGTCCTTGCTCTCGAACATCTCTTTGACCTCCATCAAAAGCTCATTGTCCTCACTTGTATACTCGTCATTGATAAACTTATCTGCCAACTCTTTAACCTTGGAAAATTCTTCTTGTGGGTGTTCTTTAAAGAACTCTACAAGAAGGTCTTTATTATAAGAGTTATTAGAAAATGCTGCGTTAGTTATTAACGCATTAAGATTCACCCAATCCAACTTAGATGCCTCCTGCTCATCTTTTATTTGATGATACCTGTTAAATATCCTTCTTCTTTCTGAATCGGAGATTCTCGATAGGAATTTCCTTCTGGAAGCTCTATCCATAGACATTATCTTTTTGATTTGGACATCGTCCAATATCAAAACTTTGGCTGCTTTAGAGTCTTGAACACGTGTCCTCGTCTCAAGGCTATCCAAAGGAGATTTCTCATCTTCTACAATGAGCCCCTGGGCAGTAGCAGCACGTTGCTTACGACCTGACAATAAGTCGTCTGAAACCTTTGACAATTTGCTAAAATCCATAATAACTTATTTAGTAATAATTAAAATTTATCAGAATGCGTCATCATCCCCAAATCCTATATCACCAAAAGCAGCAAAGTCGTCTTCGGAAACTGTAAGTTTTTCTACTGTCGATCCTACAGTGATAATTGAAGGATTGAATGTTGTCACTACAGGTTCTGGCATAACTGACCCTAAACGATGTTTAATGAGCTGTACTTTTGTCTCTTGTACTACCATCATATCTTCATTAGTATACAAGAAAATACAATAAGAGCTACTTCTCTCACACTCATTTAAATCTGCAATTGCAGCCAAGTCATATTGACCATCTCTCCTTGTGGCGCGTCGCATCCCCTCGCGATTGCACTGTACAGCAAAGAGTGTAACCAACTTATTGCCTTTCTCATTGATATAGGTCTTGGTAGATGATTGTATTTGTTTAATTATGCTGTTACCCTGATCAGGAAATAGAAGATCAAGCTGCCCTACGTGGTCCCATATCACTAAATCAAGACCTCCTAACCTCTTCTCTACAGCTCTCAACTTCTTATTCATTACCTTATAGTTAAAGACTACTTCCTTACTGAGCCAGGCCTCGTCAAGAACGATTATATTGGATGCTATTTCAGAAAGAAAGTTCTCATCGTAAGATGCCACCTTCTCTGCCATTTCGCGAGTCAACTTCTTTTGAATCAAATCAGTTGTAGTGACAGACAAACCTTGAACCTCATAAAGGTATCGAGCTTGAAGCATATACCACACCAACTCTGGCGCTATTTCTATGGACAGCACTGCTACCTTTTTACCCTCCTTTGCAGCCTTAAATGCTATGGAATCACACAATGTAGAATTATGTGTCACTATTGGTCTATCTCCACAAAGAAATGTGTGAGATTTGGAATCTGTCTGAATGCATCTTGCAGGAAAGTGTCCTATAGGTTGTATATCCACTATTTTTAAATTCCTGTTGATCAACCCCTTATTAGAAAAAGACTCCCACTTCGATACTTTCCTGATTAGCTTAAACGGGCATACTTCTGTATAAAAATTAAACCTGACTACTTCTTTGCACTCTTTTCCATTACATTTAGAAACCTTAACTCTACCTGTGCACTTAATTCCAAGAGTATCCAGTAATCTTTGGATGTCAACTTTTAATTGCTCGTGGACTGTGACAATTTCACACTGCCCTTTAGACGCAGAGCCATCTGAATCCATCAAGCCCCTCAATAAATCCCATCGTTGTGCTATAGAAGAATTAAAATATTCCTCTGGTATGTGCTTGTTTCGTAGATTTAATTCTTTCCACGAATTATAAAAGGCTGTCTTGGACATCAGCAATGTTCTGGACTTACCTAGAGGATCTTTTGACTTCTGTGACTTTGACCACTTACTTAGTGGGTACTCTTTCTTAAGAATGTTGTATACTTCAATATCGGTGTCTGCTATCTCGAAAGCACACTTATCAGAGTGTCCACCACCGAGATAATATCCTAAAATGTAAGGGTTAATAGGAAGTTCTTTGTGAGGAAACTCAAGAGCTGAAGCTAAAGGTACAGACCACTTGAACCTTTTGCCTGATGTCCACTTGTCAGTTACAGTGTTGAGAAGTTCTCTAGTTTCCTTAACTTGGTATCCCTTCTTTGGATTCGTGTGATTATATACAAGCCACTTATGTGATTCACAAGCTTTAACTTCTTGACCGTTCTCAAACTTGACATTGTACATTAACGGTTCATGTATGTCAAACACTCTTACTACACTGCACAACTTACCATCCTTATCCCAAAGTTGGTCTCCTATTTTAACTGTACCCATTGTGACATCTCCCTTGGGAGACCAGAGTTTGGTGTCAAGACTTAACGCTTTACCGTGACCTGTAAACGCACATATTGATCCTATTGTACCATATTGAAACCCTGAGGTCAGCTGATCAATCTCAGATATTCCTGACATTATTCCTTTACTAAGCTCAGCATTGGTATCTTTTGAATAGAGGACAGGTCTATACTCATCCAATTTGTCATCACTTGCAGATGATGACTCCTCGTTCACTATCTGGCTTACCTTAGAACTAAGCTCGGATGAAGTGTTAGAGTCATTAATGGCAGATATAATCTGTTTCTGAAGCGTCTGCCTTCTATAGAAGTCTATTACCTTAGAATGGTAAGTTACTATCTCTGCAAGAGACCTGTATGTGAAAGCAGGTGTATTATAGAATGTACTGTAATAATCCTTTGATGGATAATTACCGTTCTGAGCCACAGACGCTGTGTGATTCAGTATTTTCTTATCAGTATCTGGGATATACTCGGACGCAATTAACTGCTCTATGAGCTCATCTATTGTGGCATTAGTCTTTTTGCCCGCAATAGAATAATAAAACACTTCAATCATAACTGACTATACTCTGGTAAGGTTGCTGTTATAGACAAAGGTACTCCGACGTAAATGGACACATAACTTCCTGTCATCACTACTCGGTCTATAAATGACCTTAGCACATTAAGAACCTTTTCTTGGTCCCCTTGAATTTTCTGAGATATCTCAATGAAAATTATCTTATCTGACACTTCCTGAGACTCTAACGTCAAAGACATTACTTGATTCAAAGTAAGTTTTCTAACCTTAGAGTTATGTGCTACTGCACTAAGTGCACAAGACATTTTAATCTTGTTAATATCCCGTGACCACACAACGTGACCTGTTACATTCCTTATCTCTGTTGACTTGAATGGTAGAATCTCTTCTATCAACATTCTTACATGTGCCCTTCTAAATTTCTCACACTGTTTATAAGAAACATAGTTGCATGAAGTGCACTTATTCTGTGTGCTATATTTGCATAAATCCATAATTGCATTAATAAATAGGATAAAACCAAACTCCTTTACACTTATACGCTCCTCTTCTAAAGGCTGATGTCATAGCGTTACCTACGGTACCAGGGGCAATTCCAGTGTGCTCACTTATTTCAAAGTATCTGCCTACAAACCCGTCTCCTAATCTGCATTTCTTGGCGTGCTCTCTTTTAGTTGAAATTCCTTTGTTATAAGATTCCTTGCTGTGTGGAGTTCTTAACGTCTTGTCTAACCATGATTTAAAATTATTATTCTTGAGTGTTTCTATTGCTTTTCTCCTTGTTTCTTTAGAAGCGGCAGATTGTCTACACTTATCAGAAATTATTTTTACACCACGCTCTCTTTTGGAGAGCACTGCTCTTTGATAGGACTCATGGGGATGTGATAATGTTCCATTATTCCTTCGGGTCTCTACATTTTTAAGCATAGCTTGCTTAGTCCTCATTTGATCTGTCCCGTTAGAATGGAGATTAAGCATCTTACCGTGCGCTGGAAATTTTCTATGCCAATCAGATCTTGCACATCCAATAGCTACATCAGCTATCCCATAAAGATTACAATAGTGTTCTATCCAGTATTTTTCTGCAAACTTCTTAGTTTCTTCACTGCAAACTTCTAATATTGTGGTTTTATAAGGTGTCCATCCACACCTTAAAGCAACGCGAGAAGATCCAACATATGTTGGATCTACTACACCTATAGGCCCTACCCATGTATGAGATCCCACATAAAAATACTCAGTATCTTTCTTAGAAAGATACTTATTTAGATAAACATAAGTTGTTTTTAAACCCTCCATAATAGAAGTTTCTTCATCTTCTCTAACTGATCTACCTTACGCATTACTTTCTTGTAGTCAGGAGGGACCAATTGTTCTTCTCCTTGAACTACCTCCATTTGATAAGACTTTGCACTTACAACACCTAACTTGTAAAGGTCAATGTTGTTCGACCTAAATATCCATGAATGTAAATCGTGAGGGAATAATGTGTTTCTGCGTGTTATCCTTCCATTAAATTGGACATACACATGAGGAACGGTGGGTATATGGAAGAACACTGTGTTGTTGATGAAATAATAACTTGCAGACTCTGCAGATGCCTTAGTGCACAAAATAATGTGCGGCTTCATCTTCACTTTTGCTTCAGTTACATCCGTATCTTTAAGGACAGACTCTCCCGTAGACTTTAATAAACGTGCTTGTGGAATGTCCCACCTAACCCTATGCTCTACTACCTCTAAAGTTGCATAATAATCAAAGTATACTAAGGTGGACTCTCCACGTGATACAATCTCTTTTAAGAGATCTATTAACTTATTAACTTTGACGCTATCAGTTTTATCCTGTGTGCCCTTATCTGAAAGTACTCCGTCAGCAGCAGTCTGTAGATAAATAAATCTTGATGAATGCCGTTCTACTGATTTAATGTCTCTGGAAGGAACTACATCATCTCCCTCAAGAACCTTTCTTATCCACTCTTCAGACGACAATCCCTCGTTTAACTCTATACCGTTGGCTATTTTGCGGTATAAATTTATCTCATCTTGAGACATCTCGTAATCTACAAAATGGTGTTGAATCTCAACATTGTTCTCTCCCTTAATAATCAAAGGATCCAACTTATCATTAAGCATCTGTTCATTTTTAACACCTACTATTTTGAGTGCTTTTCTTAAGGCACCTGCTCGTCTTCCTATCACTTGTTCCATAGTAACACAATAAGTATCTCGGAATGTTGTGAATGCTCCTAAATACCAAGGAGACACTAAATTGACTATATTGTAAGTGTCCTCTAAATCCTTGGATAAGGACGTGCCTGTAAGAGCCCAGAAGTTAGTTGTTAAAAGAGATGCTGACCTGAACAACTGTGTTAACTGTGACTTAGGGTTCTTAAATGCATGAACCTCATCAACACATAGCATTGCATTAGGATTCCTAACTATCTGCTTAATCAGGTCTAAATATTGCTTAACATGAGAGTGTTTTCCAAAAATAACATCATACTGAGTTAGAATCTTTTGGAGATAATCAAAATTACCCACCACTCTTTGAGAGAGTGTGTCAAGATCTATAGCTCTAAAGTTTGTAAACTTAACAATGTCCTTCTTCCAAACCAGCTTCTCATATGCAGATAGTGGTGTGAGAATTAATAAATTATTAAGCTTACCTTTTTCCTTTAAATATGCAAAAGAGTATAACACAGAAAGAGTCTTTCCACTTCCCACCCTATCAGTAAGAAGGGCTCTTCGTCTTCTTACCAACTTCTTCACATTCTCTTTCTGGTTGTCAAATAGGTTTGTACCCTGCTTTATGTAAAGACTCATATCTTAAGGCTGTACTTTTTAATAGTGGTTTCTATATTATACTCTGGAAATTCCAATACGAGTGGTATGGAATAAAACTCCAAATTTACTATAGCAAAATTTCTCTCAAATTCCTGCTTGCAATTTCTACAAATTGTCTTAATTATAGGATTGTCAGAAACTCCTAACATGATCTCCTGTACCGTGTTATTATACTTTCCTTCAGAATCAATAGATGCTATCCAACTCATCACAGCGTCCTTGTTTATAGGCAAACTTAGCGCAGGTACGTTATCTGATACATCACCAAACACTGCTTTGTATATTGGTATGGCTGCGAAATTCATGTGTGCTGTAGCTTTAGGAGATATCCCCATTATTGACTTTCCTGAGGAGGATGTATCCACACATACATTACTGTAGCGACACAACTGTGTTAAGTCAGAATCAGTTGTTCCGAGAACAACCTGATCGTAACCACTAACATCACAAGGAGCCGTACATGCCTCTGCAAGATATTTTAATACTCTATCCTCAGTGACAGGCACTTGATTTAGTGCCGATTTAAACTTATAATTTTTAGGGAGCTTGTTTAAGACAAGATGAGTTATAGAGGACATTACCTGATCTGCCTCTTGCCCTGGTGCCATGACTACTTTAATAGTCTTTCCAAGCTTCTCCCCTATTTTTGTAAGAAACTTAATAACTTCAAGTTTGGGGATCCCTAAAGCTTCTTCTGCATCATGGGATCGTTGACCCTTGTAAGACGGCAGCAACTTGAGAGACTGCATAGGAACTCCATCAAGTACTATATAAATAGTATCAAATATGTTAGCCTTAAGAGCTCTTATATAACCTACTAAAACAGAAGTGTCCACAGACACTCCTGAAACTTCCTTTCTGGCGTACTTATGAACACTCTTAAACTTATAACAAAAATTACTATTATCAATCAGATATAATGGCTTCATTAGTATACTGAGTTTCGTACCTTACATTGTAAGGTACAGTTTTTCTTATTGCGTTATCTATTTCATCAATACGAACATTGTCTAATAAGAATGCCCAATAAGCACTATTAGACGGTGGGCTTACAGGATGTACTACATTAAGGACTACAATAACATCTTCAATCTCACCTATGTCATCCGTGAATGTTAATAAGCCATCAGAGAATTGAAACGTATTAAGCAGGCTACCATTTACCTTAACCCTTTTAAGGTCACAATCTCTCATATCTGGTAAATACACTGCTCTTTGTTGATACCACTTAGTAGAATCAAAAATGTCTCGACATTGTAAAACTCCATAATCCATTAGATTGCCTACATGATACTCTGTAATCACTACAGCAGGTTCAAGAACAGTCATGTTGTAGTTATACAGTTTTACTGCTAAAAATAAAGACTTCCATGAACCTAACGTGAAAGGCATCTCTCTTGGATACTTGCTGTAGTCCAAATCTGCTACTAACAAACCACTCACCCTGTCTATGGAAAACTTGAATATTCCAGTGGCTGGATATTTAATGAATACTCTACCTCCTGAATACTCTATCGTTTGTTGCTCACTCCCATTATACCAAAATGGAATGGTTTCTGCTGTATACTTTACACCTTCTATAAAGGTGTACTTAATCCAATACACTAGTTTTCCACTATCCACAGCAAGTGTGAACGTGGGTTCCTTAATCTCAAGAACTATCTCATGAGAAGAACCTCCTACCAATAGATCATCTTCAAGTTCAAAATTAGACAGCTGAAGGAGTTGTCTTAAATACAAACTCCACTCAGGGTCTCTTCTTAAAGACTGAATAACCTGATTATATAAAGCTTCTCTTACGTCCATTGTATATCCTTTAATAAGGTTACTTCTGTTACTGTTGTATCAGCAGATACTTTTACATCAAGATCAAAGTTATTTCTTACAAACGCTTCAATATCAGAAGCTCTGACAAACTGCACATAATTTGTGAATGTAACGTTTTTATAAGCTGCCCACGACAATATTTCACTCCTAATTGTTCCCTTAAGGACCTGACTTATAGTTTGCGTTGGATTTGTCAAACTTATTGTCTTAGTTATTTCTGTTACAGAAACTTCTGGAAATAAAATTAAGGCCCCTGGTATTGATCTTTCTATCAGAAGACTTGCAATTTCTGCATAATCTGTTGTTTCTGCATTCAAATCCTTGTTAAGGACTTTCACATTAATAGTTACAGTAGTCCCCGCCACCACTTCTACCACAGTGTCTTGTACATAAGGAATGCTCTTGATAGCTGTTTCTATGTCCGATTTGTTGAGTAGGGCTGACCTACTCAACATTTCAAATTCATAAACTCTTCTTGCATATGCAAGAGAATCTGAAGATCCTTGATAGGACGCCAATACTGTGAACAGCTTGGAACTGTCATTGCCTTGTTTCTCCTTTACATACTTAGTGGATATCCACTTACTCTCATTGACACTATATTCGTAGCAAAACATCTTATCTACATTAGCATCAAATTCAAGATTGGTTTTTTCCAAGTAAATAAGCTGATAGTCATTGCCACGCGGAGCAATACCCCAAGATTCAGTTCCTATTTCAGGGTCTCCATCTGCTAATAGCAGAATATTAGTACCATCTGATAAATTCATCAGTTTATAGCACTCCCTGTAGAAGAAAGGGTTGTACTTCGAAATTATCTTAGGCCTACCGTCATTAGCTTTGATGAGGTAAACGGAGTCGAGCATCATGTTAGCTGCTCTATAGAATGTTAACACTTGATTATTTACCAAAAGATTTTCTACATCTAGTCTTTCAGTCACGCCACTGTCATAATAGGATAAAAAGTTAAGAGTGGACCTTGTTGTAGAGTCAAGGGTGAGTTTTGATTTTACTACTCCTTGATAAAGCGTAATCGTATCAGATTCTCTATAATAAGTGATATTCGTAAATAAAACACTACCTATAGTTACCCTAAGAGCGAAGGGGGCTATTATCTTAACACTAGAACCACCTTCAATCTTAACCTGAATCCACGATGGCTCACTTAACTCTAGTGCAACCTCATTAGCCATGGCAAGAGATAATAGCGCTCCTTTATCTGCTTGATTAGGATCAAGCATCTGAATCATGGAGCTCTTCACCTGCTCAGATGCTAACACAATTTCTGCACCTATAGCTAGCAACTCTCTACCTATCACGCCGTTGAGTAACTTCTTCCACTCTGGTGTTGAGAGACTCTGCTTAAATTGTTCTATTATTTCACTCTTGGTTCTCATCCTGTATTCTAAAATTAAAATTAACTATCTCATCATAGTAAGATACAGAAACTGTCACGTTTGGCAAAGAAATCTTAATACTTTCTACAGAAACTCCTTTTAACTGGGTTAGTGTTTGTTTAACACCTTCTTCAATCAAATCTTCAGATGCATGGATGTCAAACTGAGATCCAAGAAGTGGTGACTGCATAAACGTTCCTATTTGATTCTTAAGAAGAATTTCTATATCTTGCTTGAACTCCTTCATGCCTATGACATGACTACTATCTAACAATCTTAAAGGAAAATCCATTACTCTACTTTTACTTTAATTTGACCTGCACTCTCTACCTTAGTAGTTACCGGTATGCTAACAGTGGATGATGTTGCTGAATCTACTCCTTGAACCGTGGCACCAGCTTTACTTGAGTCTCCTTCAAGGAGAAAACTCTTATTCTCCGACTTTGATTTCTTAGAAGATCCATCAATTGTCACTGATTGGGCTGTAACAGTAACTGTTCCAACTGTTCCTGACACCTGCACAGTTATACTTCCCACGTATGCAGCTTTTTTATCACATTTAACCTTTGTGGAAGGTGTCACGCTCGGAGCAATTACTGCTGTCAATGGTACCCCACCTGACGCCGCTGAAACCTGACATCCTTGAACTGCGATATATTTAGCCATTATACAACAGATAAATTACCATCATTAACATTAAATTCGTCAGCCTTTATCTTGACTTTAGACGCCTCTATGGTTGCATTGTCAGTTTTAATAGAAATATTTGAACCGTCTACAACTATCTGGACATCATCCGAGTTGACTATTGTGAGTTTGTTGTGTTTAACGAACCCAATTGTCCAATTAGACCCATCAGACGACTCAAACAGTAAAGTTCCATCAATATCAGTTGAGAATTTAGAAGTCTCATCAAAAGATCTACCTAAAATCAGTGGTCTATTGTAGCCCTCGGAGACATCAACATACACCACATCATCTTTCTTTAAAGAAATTCCTCCTATGGATTCTATTAAATCAGACTCCTTCCAAATACCTTCACTTTTGATTTTAACTCTGTTAAAATCATCGTCAGACGAATTGGTTAGCACGATTGCTCGTATAATATTAGACATGACTGCTTAAAGTTAATGTTATCTTGGCTACAGAACTTTTATCCACAGAACACTCTATTGAGATGCCAGTAAGGATAGCTTTTACTTCTGTTCCCATTATTTTGTACACATTCCCTATCTTAAGATTGCCTACATCAGGATTGATAAGATTAATTGTCCTTGCGGTATAGTAATTTGTATAAAAAGCATTGGATGCAAAAAGCTCTGCTTGTTCTAAGCCATACTCCGTAGAAAATGACTCGTACATCGTGGCTACTCCATAATCCTTTAAAAGATTAAGTGTCTTGGTTGCAGGTCCCTTTACTGTATTGTAAACTATATTAACTTGACCTGGGGTAAAGGGTATCCAAGATAAATCCATTGAATCTCCTACAATCTGTCCTCTTAACTCCTGTACCTTACCGTGTTCAAACTGCTTCTTTAAATCCAGATAATCAAACATTCCATCTATGTCCAAAAAGAAGTGAATTCCTCCACCGTTTTGTGTTTTTGTTTGAAAATTAAGAATTTTGATTAAAGGTATCAGCTTGCTCTGTGGAATACTCCAATGTGAGATTGATGTATCTTCAGAAAATGCACACTTAAAGCCTAACTTATTTGAAATTAATGTTCTGGCAGAAGCATCTCCTGTAAATTCAGAACTTCTTGTGTTTAAGACTTGATAAACTGCCTCCGTCACAAGAGTATACACATAACTATTATTGGTCATTCTTGAACTTATGACATAATAGTTTAGCTTTACTTTATCTACTATTTGAACCTTTTGTGGCAAATATCCCATCACTTCAACCTCTACATAAGAATAGTAATTGAAGATGTTCTGCGTTGCCACATACTTCAATATGGGAATTTCTACATTGTTAGCCAGTAATTTCATAAATATTATCGCAAACTGACTTAGGTAAGTACTTAATTACTGTATTAGGCTCAAGAGAGTACCAATCTACTCTGACATTGAGAACTCTCAACACCGTTGAATAAACATCATCATAACTATGATACAATTGAAAACACACAGTGCGCAAGTTATCGTTAGCAGAAGTTATGTGCTCCTTAGTACCGTATAAATATGCCGCTTCTCTTACTGTCATTAGAACCTTATTGATTGTTTTGTTGCAACTCTCAATGTTTCCACATTAAAGCTGACTTTAACATGATCGGGCAAACCTCCATAAAGGAACAACTGTGGAATCTGTATAGAAATATCTTTAACAAAGACGTCCTCATATGTAAATTTTCCTATCTTAAGTTGCAATTTGTTGTTTCCGGTAAATGCTGGTGGTGGCACGAGTGTGTAAATTTCACCTATTGTTTCGACAGCCTCATCTACTATCTTTTGAAGGGCTGTCCATAACTCTCCTAACACTCCTGTTAGGTTCTTGCCAATTCCATTAGACTTATCCTTAATTACGCTTACCGCCTCATTTGAGCTTTTATCTCTTGAAGGTAGGCACCAATCCATCAGACTATTTAAAGGATTTGCTATATCTGTATTGTAACTTTCCTTTAAATACAAAAAGGTGTCAAGTTTGAAACTCACACTTTTAGAACCACCGTAAAGCTGTAATTTCCTCATGTCAACTCCCAAAGGAATCCCTGCCATCTTCTGCATAATATGCCCTCCTGCCTTTACCCATGTGTTGTCAGATCCCCCTGAAAGCATACTTGTATCGAAACCTTTATCTGATATAGACACGCCAAAGCTAAAACCATTCATCAAATAGCCTGTATATATTTCCTTAGGTATACCAGTATCAGATAACGCAGTGAGAACAACTTTGTTGTTCTTCCTTAATTCCTCTATGCTAAAACCATTCATTTATTGTTATTATTTTTATTGGATGTGTAGGAATTGTACTCTTCAACAACTTGAATACTTACAGGTTCCACTTCAGAAGTGTGCTGTAAAGGTTTTGGCCCATTATTAAATATAGCTTCCCATACTCTGCCTAAGTACTCTCTGCTTAAAACGACCTGAGACTCCATTAACGCCATTGCACGAATGATTTCTACAAACTGTCTTTTGTTCTGCATTGAAATCTCTGTGTCTGGATGAATACCCGTTTGCTTGACAACAAAGTTTAAATATTCATTGGTGTCATTCTCAGAAGGAGGTGCATAAATATTAAGCATTCTCCTGAGAGTTAGTTTGCCGTCTAATCCTAACTTGGCTCTATGATTCTTTGTATAATTGTTAATGGACAGTGCTGCAGCTCTAATGGAGTAGTAAGGGTCTGTAAAATAAGCAAAGTCACCCGACTTCTTGGTAGAATAAACACCGTCCTGTCCTTGCCAATAATTATTATCATAAGAACCTCCTTTCTTATGAGGCCTTACATTCATAGGGTTGTTGTGTCTGGCTCCTATAGCATAGTTACCTGACTTAAGTTTTCTGTATGTAATATCTTCTGTGTTCGTAACATCGACCTCATCTACGGTGTATTTTAATTTTAAATCCGGTAATTTGGACATAATGTTGGATGTTAAATCTGGTTTCTTCCAATATTTATCAAATAAATCCCATACAACTTTTATTACTATTCCTACTGCTGCTATAGTTACAGTGGAAGTGAAAACTTGTCCGTTCTTAAACTGATACCCACTATCCCTAAGAGCTTCATCAAACTTACTGAGGGCTCTCTTGGTTCTATGACTTCTAGTAACATGTTGAACCGCTTTAGATATTCCCTTTAAAGTTTTTCCTGCTACTTTTACGGCTCCCTTGACTACACCTACTCCTGCTTTTACTACTAATTTAGCAGTTTTAAATACAGCCTTCGCTGCTACTCTAAGCATTGTAAAAATGGCCATGACTATCCACCAACATTAACTTGTGAGGTCAGCATCTTCACTTCTGAGTTTTTGTAAATGAAATATTGTTTATACTCATTTAGGGGTTGCTGCGGAGCTGAACTAGGAGTATCAACAGGTGTGGGTATTGACATACTTGGGATAACCTTGCGGTAAGCTTCCTTTATATTTTCCGGCTCATCATATGCGTCCACCTGTTTATTCGCTGCATCTATATTCTCCTGTGTTATTATAGGATCAAACCGTGAATCTACTTTGGTAGTTAGAAAAGTAGATAACTCTGGTGTACTATCTTTTGCAAAGTATGAATTGATTGGTATTAGAGAATCAATATAGTATTTAAGGATGCCTATGTCCATAGAAAACTCAACTCCTGATTTATTATCCTTATACAAAGGACTTTTCCCTTCAAGGCGTGCAATGTTTTCTTGTTCTATAATGCGATTACCTCTGTGAGTGCCATAAGCTTCTTTAATTGCATCTATTTCTTTGTCTGTAAGTTTAGTGTTTTCTGATGTAAAAATATTGTCTTTGTTATAATTCCAAAAAGCAATATCATTGGTTGATCGATCCTTTTTAGCTTTTCGTAATTCTGGATTTGTCAGCCAATTCCATGTCTTCTGCACCCACTCCCAAATGTTATTAAGTGTTTGTATAGCATTTTCTTTTCCCCCTTCGTTCCACCACTTAGTTACCTTATCCCATTGCTGCATTGCCCAACCCACTGCAGCATCCCAAGATTTCTTTGCAGTATCACTCCATTCAGAAAACTTCTCTTTGATTTTGTTTATTAATTTCATGGTCTCTGGCATATTTTCTTCCATCCACTTTTTAGTAGATTGATAGAACTCACTGCCCTTAAACCATCCCCATACCGTTTCAAATATCCCCCAAAATACATCTTTGAAGAGATACACAATACCTGCGCCTAATAGGATCTTTGCCCACTTACCTATTCCATTTTTGGTAGGCTCAAGACTTTTAAAAGACTTATCAAGGTACTTATTTAAAGACACATAACTCTTCTTTCTGTTTGATTCTGACTGCTCAAGCTGCATTGCAAGTCTCTCCCTGTCAGAATCCTCATCGCTGTCCCTGATATCAGCAACATGATCCTGTTGTTCTATTAATGAAATTAAATCAACTCTTGTTGATCTAATCTCATTGGCTAACTGCATCAAAATGGCCTGATTTTTCTCCTGAAGGGAATTTTTATTATCTTCCTGTCTATCAAAAAGGATGTCCTGAGAATAATTGTTTTGAGCTTTAGAATCGTCAATTCTTTGTAACAAATCTTCGTACTCCTTTCGAGACATCTGTATATTCTCAAACCCTATAGCCAGTTCCTCAAACTTAGCTACAGAATCATCCGTTACCTTTCTAATAGAAGAAACTACCAGCTCCTTAACTCTACTTGCAAAATCTTCAATCAGTGTCATTTAACCTTACTATTCATCGCGTCAATAAATGCCTTGAACTCTGGTATGGTAAAATCCACAAATGTGTCAAAATCCATTACAGCAGACACATTGGCAAATTTCCTCATCATATCCTCTATTGAGATATTAACAAACTCAGAAGTTGGTGTAACATCAAGTCTAAACATCTTTCCACAAGAAGGGCACTTATCTTCTAATAAGAAATTCACACCATGAAAATTTACATTATGAAAAAGATGAGCTGATAAATAAATCCCCATGTTTAATGACTTGACTTCTTCAATATCATCAAGAGTTTTACTCAAAATGAACGCTGTAATTGCATCCTCATAAGCAGTCTTATAATCATCCTGCATTATAGCATACTCACATGCTTCTATATGCTGCTTAGCAGATAGAATTGTATACTTTACCTCTTGTCCATCAATTATTTTGTAATGGGGAAGTTTGAATTTCTTAATGTCAATTACTTCGCACTCCGCCAAACAAACTTCTTTTCTTATTTTGTGAGAGCACTCACACGTTACAGTGTACTGTGCTACATTGAATTGACAAGCATAAGCTACTATAGCGAACAAATAATCAAGATCAAACTTGGTTATTTTGCTTAAATCAAAATCCATAGGAAGCAACTGCTTAGTAAAATAAGCTTTGACAAGATCTTCCTCTTGATTAAAATTTTGAATATTCCTTATATCAGAAAACTTAGGCTGTCTTAAGTCAACCTGCTTACAACCTAAAATACCATTAGACGGTAGAATTACTCTCATATTCCGTGTCCGTAAATAAATTCATTGAAAGAGACCTGTGTTCTAAATACTGAAAACTCAGTCGATTTTTGGTTCATGGAAGGAATAGGTTGAGAAAACTTACACCCTACAGCTTCAAACAAGCATATGGGTGATGTTAATGAATAGAATTCCTCTATTCTCTTAACCACAACCTGCGCTGCAACAGCCGTAGTTACTGTAGCAGCTGCTTTGCTTGCAAGTTCCCTTGCGTTACCAAGAGGAAAAGGTGTTTTGACCCACATAGATACATTAGGCTTATTAAATCCTTCCCTTAAAAGTCCATTTCTGAACATTCCTTCATAATAAGTGTGAATTGGGGATACCTGTATACTTGCGCTATCGGATTTAACCAAAAACCCTATAGAAAAACTATTGAAAGTTGCCTGCGGCACAGTGATTCCCATCATAGCAGAATCTGGAACAAACTTGACACCTAAATCAGGAATAGAAAACTCAGTTACCAACACTGCATTTAATCCTGAAACTCCCTTAACATAGTTAAAATTGGCTTGATCGAATATGTCAAGAGCATAAGGTGCACTTTCCTGTGGGTCTATCCTCAAGAAAAACTGACACTCTTGGATAGGTGTTATACTACCCAAGAAACTTAATAAAGAATCCCTATCATAAATAAATCTTGTCATTAATACAACGTGAAGATTGATTGATATCTAAACTTCAGTCGATACTTTACAGTCTCTGTGTTCTTAGAGGATCCAAACTGTATGGGATCCACTGACTTCAACCACGCTTTCTTTAGTATAACTATATGTACAGGCATGCTGCCTGTATAAGTATCTAACTGTATAATAGTAATGTCCCTTAAAGCCACTGTAGTTCCAGATACGTCGGAAACATCTAACCTCCACTTCAACAGGATTTGGACTCTTGAAGTTTGTAAACAATTCTCTTCCATCACACATTCCCATTCACCAGGAACTTGTGACTTAGTCGGTAAATAAACCGGCTGCCCGCCTACCCAAATCGCTGACTCATTATACACATCATGTGGTAGTACTGCTTCAGTTACCATCAAAGGTGACGTCAGTATGCCTGGGATATATACTGTAAACTTGTCAAGTGTTTGAGGTTGCGGGCAGTTAATTAGAAAAGCTGCTGCCTTATAACTCATTACATTGGTTTTATAGAGCCCTTATTGTTTCCATCAATATCTTCAATCCATTGGTAAGTGAAAACATAATCCCATGCCCAGTTAGCAGTTGGATTTGTACTATCAAGTACTACATCATTCCTTCCCCGCAACCAACACCCGTGAAGAACAGATGAGAATACAACATTATCAGCCATATCCCGAGCAAATATCTGTACATTTTTCCAGATGGATGGAATAAGCATTCCCGTCTGCTGATTGTACATCTTCCTCTTAAGATTCTCAAATGCTGACCTTATCTTTCCATCATCAGACTCAGGTATCTTTATAGCCCACTCACCTGAATTCTCCGGCAATGCAGGATATCTTACAGGCTCACCGTTAGTCCACAACGTGATAACCCTTAACTTCTCTGAAGGAAAATTTGTAGACTGAATAATTTCTGCAAAATCAATCTCTGGAATAACCACCTTAAAGTTATAGGTGTTCAGAGGTTGTGTTATTATACTTGCAAAAGATTGTACTTTTCTACTCATAACTAAACTTAATTAAACAATTTCTGCAGTTACAGAAGAATCTGTCGCTATTACTCGAATGCTTACTGATTCCACGAGACCTATAAAGTATAGTACAAGCCTTATATTAAGGATCTTACCACCCTTAGTAAGATAGTCTGTGTTAATCTCATCAGCTGCGTCTCCAAAAGAAGCTGCCTTCAAATTTCTTGCAGCAATGTAATCTCCTACTACAGAGTTGACTGCAGTGCTAACTCCTGCTCTTGAAATAGGCTCAGCAGCAGCATCTGTGTGAATAGCATCAAGAGCTATAGGGAAGATATTCTTCAGTATTGAAGCAAGAACCCTCATAACATTGGCCTTTCCAAAATAAGAATTCTGCTTTTCGTTCATAGAACGAACACCAAATATCTGTGGACCCGAATTTGAATTGTACACAGAGATAACTCCCTTTTCATGAAGTCTGAGAACTTCATCAAATCCTAATGTCTTCTCAAGGCTTCCTGTATAGGTACCATAGGTTCTTGCAGATGCAAGCTGATTAAGTCTGACTGCCTTAGCCACTTTGGCTGTAGCTCCACACCAACCTGCTACACAGTTGCTGAGCATCTTCTGTCCAAAAACTGTAATCATTTCTCTACCTGCTACAAAGAACGTAAACTTATCCTTTGTTGCTTTCCCCCTGAAAGTTTCAATGGCTTCCTCGTTGAAAGGCTGTGCCACAGGATATCCTATGACTGCGTTAAGATTCATCCTCTTCTGAGCAAGCAAAGTAATAGCATCGTTTAATGATTCGTCACTTACAGGAGATATAACTAAGGTTGCTCTTGATTGTTCGATATCAGCATATACCCCGTTAAATACTTTTTCATAATCTGCATTACTTATGGAAGGCTCTGTACCGTTAAGACTTCCAAAGTCTTCAAACTCAATAGTGGGAGTGCCTGTAATCAATTCAACAGCACTATTAATCTGAACTAAAAGAAACTCGGACTCCTCAAGAACCGTTGGCAGGTAAAATGACTTGCCTTCCTGTAAGGCCTGTGGATTAGCAGAGCCTTGCCAAGATTCAATTGTTGTCTGATGAGTTACACCGTTAATGTCCTTATAACCTATAACATCCACTGTAATAACTCCAGATGTGTCAATATCCAACTTCATTCCTACCTTACTATATCCTGGTACCAATGACTGAGGTATGTACCCAGGATACTTGAGCGCGAATGACATTGGCACTCCTGAGTTAAACTGCTCAGAACTCTTTGTGAATGTCATAACACCTTCGGCAGATACATTTACTTGCTGATACTGCCACTGATTGCCGTTCACTCTACATACCTCTACGGAAGATATTCCAGATGCAAACGCCTTTTTAATCTGGGCATAGGCGAAATACTCTTGTAAATTAAGAGCTTTAGCGCCAAGTGGGAACGCTTCTGGATAATATTGAAAAAACTTATTTCTGTCACAAATTATTACCTTGTTGACAGGTCCCCAATAAAAGTTGAATGGTATTCCAAGAATGTCATCCGTATTAGTGTCAGCATAGTTGGTTTGATCCTCAAACGTGACACTTATGAGATCTTGCATTGTCATAACTCTTTAATTAAATAATCTCCATTATAAATTTTAACTTCATCTGTAGATGGGTTAAGGTGAATTTGAACACTTTCGACAAGCATTGCAGAGTCCAAAGATACCCTATCCTGAAACAGCTGAGACCTCCACTTAAACTCAACATATCTAACTGCTCCTTTCTTGTCATCAGCATATCTCTCCTCGTCTATCTTTATATATAAAAGACGCATACCCACTGAAAGCTTGTCTTCTTTAGTGGGCCACCCTATGTTCAAATAAGGCTTATCATGCCATTTAAACCTTAAAAGATTTGCGACTTTCATCGCTGTTGACTGATTTTCCACTAAAATCCTTCCAGTATACTCTTGCTCAAAAGGGACGTAAGAATACTTATCTGCTCCTATTCTTTCAGATATAACTCTATTAAACTGCCAGTCAGTAGATTGCCTTGAGTAGAAGAAGGCAGGAAACTTCGTTATAGAAGACATTGCATTAAACATCTCCTCCTCTTTAGCATAGGTAGCTAAAACTATTTTTGGTATTAAAGAATTAATGAACCTTAATACCTCAGCTTCGTATCTGTATATCATACATCTTTGCTAACTATTGTTCCTGTTATATCTCTTAAAAAGAGAGTCATGAACGATGCTAAAGCATCTCCTCCATCAAACTCCTCAAAGAAGTTGCCAAAAGCGTCTCCACCAAGGAGAACTTCAGTACCCTCTACTTCAGCATCTCCTCCTTCATAATAAGGTTCGTTAAGTCCTTCACTTGTACCTGCATCAATAATATCATCAAGACTAACAGTAAATGCTGTTCCTCCAAATGCATCTTCGGTGTAGATGGTTGATGCTTCCTCACCCGTTAATTCTCTAATAGCTCCAAACTCAGGATCCAGTAAAAACGGAATCCTATTAGACTTAAAAGGGAACCATTTGACACCATCAAATGAATACTCTGTTGGCTTTCCACCATAAGTCACTTCCATTACCATCAAATCTTGATACCCATAAGGAAGATTATTAAACTTCTTTCCGTTTATAAAGAACTTAATATCATAAATTGCTAAAGCATCGTGATAATTTGTTCTCTCTGGGTAAACCATCAAAATGAGAAGTGACTGTAGGTTTCTATTCATAGGTTTTACCTTAGAAATGGTGTATTTAACACCATCAATAATAACACAGTCATTAAACCGTGGTATTCGTGGTAAACCTGTTATTGTTAAGGATATTAACCAAGGAAGTTGATCTGTGTCCTCCAAAAGAACATCCCCAAGCTCCTGAACATAAGACATATCTGGATTCTTTGAAACTACAGCTAGCTTATTTACCCTCTGAGTTTCTTTTACAACGGAATCCTGATATTGATCAAGCACTACATCATTAAACACAACCGCTATCTCAGAATGACAGGGGTTGTGTGCTATGTTTAGATCTGCAATTCCTGCAGCAAACTTATTTAGATGTGCTATTCTTTCGTCCATTCGGTCTAGTATAATGCTTAACCAAAGATTTTGATATCTTTTTGGCAGTGGCTACAGACTTGTTTACTGACTTAGATTTTGTCTTAGTTTTCATTACTGTGAAGATGAGTAAATTAATATCTCTGGCTTCATCTCTTTGTGCCTATCGTACATTTTGTCTCTAAAACTTTCAAGAGAGGTGAAGTCTATTGTCCCATTATCAACTTGAAAGTTAACCGTCTTAAGAATGGCGAGCTCTTTTTCAGCCATTTTCCAAAGAATGTAAGCTTTAACATAAATCAATTGGTCTCCTTTCAACCTGTCAAGATCTTCAACCTTCAACAGCCTCTGGTACGTTATTGTAGCAGGGAAGAACCTACAATAGGCAATGCATTTGGACTTGTCAAAAGTACATTTAACCATTCTATTACCCTGAAACGCCATAGAACTTGATAATTGTGCACATACAACTGTTATTGTCTCTTTTGGCAAATATGTTGCTATTCCCTGTGCTTCTATGTACTCAGTTATTAAAATATCCGAAGCTATCTCGTCAGTAGCTACCTCAATCAACTTATCCAGTGACTCGACCGCCACTGTTTTTATGTTATCTCCGAACCATATAGATAGCTCTGTAGGAATTGGATATTCAACTGCTATTTTGTCTTTAAATGAAGCCATAAAATCAGTCTTTTCTTAATATAAGGCAAAGACTGATTAATCCTAATGTAGATCCCACCAAAGATGCCTCCATTCAGCGACTATTTCTTTCCATAAACATATTTCTCCTTACTTAGAGTGTTCTAATATGCTACTTGTAGACCATAGATGCTCTACACAATGAGTTACAGCTCCTTCTGGGGTGTAACCACTTACCTCTGTATAGGTATCAAGGAGATTTTTATCTTCTAGAAACTTGGTAACCTCTTTTATTCCTGCCATGATCAACCTGTTTTTAATTCATTATACGAATATAGGCTACAATTGTAGCCTATACTTAAAGTTTCCTGAATTATAGCATGGCTGGAATCCTAAACTTGTGGCAAGAGTGAACTCTGTGCAAGGGTCTGGTAGTAGTTTGTAAGACTCCTTATAGTATTCAAGAAGCTTCTGCTTTTGAAAAGCTTGCCTTGACAAAAGATCTCCTCTCTTAAAGGTTCTTCCTCTATACTCAGCATTACCCTGGCACCAATACTTGTAAACCGGTCCTGACTCCATAATGAACTCAAACCCCAACTTCGCATAAACAGTTGACTTAAAGTCTGGGGATAAGTCTTTATTACAATAAGAGATGAGTTCTGTAGCGCCCAGTTCTCTTAGATAAGAGATAGCCTTCTTCAGAAGTTTTGAATAACCACCCACAACATTGATCTGGAGGGCTGAAGCAAACCGAGCTATCTCCCACTGAACTTTTCCTGACGACTGTATCCTTCTTTGATTGAGAGACAATGCACACATAATATGAGTTCCACACTTAAGTCCCCAAGCTATATCATTTCTTACATTACCATCAACATGACACCTGTTAAAGAACTCTCTTGTTTCGTCACTTGTCAAGTGAACTAACTCAGTATTTCTTGCATAAACTTTAGTGGCCTTACCCACTTTGGACAAAATCAATGACTGAGTCAACTCATCAGTTGTGGACTCCCAAATGTGATACAACTTAATACCGTTTGCAAGAGCAGCCTTAGACTTGACTGCATGATAGTCTTTAGGAACCTTGTTCTCAATAGTCCCTGAATGGTGAAATGCATAACCGTTGAGTTCAAAACCCAATTTAAGGTCTGGACAATAGACGTCAATTGTGTAATTCTTATCAGTTAGTGGGTCGGTAAAAGGGTATTGTTGAATGACCTTGACACCTAACGTGTCAAGTAAGGACTTAACTTTGTATTCTCTACTTGAAATAGACTTCTTTGGAACACACCCTGGACATGCAGACAAAGGCAGTTTGTAAGGTACCGTGAAATTCGTACCACAACCGATACACTTCAGTATTATCTCACCTCCGTGTTTTCCTACTATCTTATATCCTCTAAGGATACATTCTTCCTCGAAAGGCGTTGGTTCCGACTTAAAATGTCCACAAGAGACATACATTAATTGTGGTCTCTGTACAGAAACATATTGATCACAAGTTATGCACTTAAGCAAAAAAATTCCATTTTTATAACTGTCTATGAAAAGTCCGTGCTTGAGCAGTGCTTTGTACTCATCGATATCAAGTTTCCATTTAGGTGTACCTTCTGAGCAACATGGACATTTTATAGAATGGTCAAGTGTTGTAAAGAAGGCGTTGCCACATTTACACAGCACAGGATAGTAAAGTGACTTATTATCCTTAAATAACCCTCTACTATTGTACTTGGCTTCAGTAAAAAGAGCCTTGAAACCTTGAACTTCGAGATACTGATAAAAATTGGCTCTACAAGACTTGTACAAGTCTTTAAACTTAATAAAGTCAGAGTCCTGAGAAAAATAATTATTTACTGTGGAATAGGCGTATCCCTTAAGGAGACACTGATCTGAAAGGCTCTTAGAAATGTCACCAAAGAATTTTCTCCACTCATTGGGCTGGTATTCAAGTTGAAGCTGTCTCTTTGATTTGCTCATAATAAATTATCTTTACTAAAGGAGTAAAATACGAAGATCTCAAGCACACTAAATAGTGTGCTTACACATAAATGTAAATCATAAATGCCTTGGATTACTTGTATCAAGTCCACAATCAACAAACAGATAGTTATGATGAATGACCTCCTTATTTCCTTTTTCTAAACATTAAATTCACATAACAAGCCCAATTCTTATTTCCGAGGTGTTCACAGCATTTGGAGGCAGTGCTTCCATAAGGAAACACTATCCTTATAAACTTTTACTGTTCTCTTTCGGAAGCCAGTAGTGTTGTTATTCTTTTAGAGTTAATGGATTTGATAGTAGATGCTTTGTAATCTCTCTTACTAAGAGCTTCTATAGACCTTAATGATTGCTGCCATTTGTCAATGGACCCGTTCTGAATCCTTGTCTTTACTGACTTTTCTATCACGGATTTAGAGTGTGCAGTGTTTAATAATTTTTCTATCTGACCATTTCGGAGTTGGGTTTTATAAGCTTTCTTACTTGCTATAGCTCTACTTCGGGCTTAGCACACGCAACAAGACCCTTAGGATATGCTTGCTCCATTGTATTAGAATGAAGATTAAGCATGAGACCATGAGGTCTATACTTGGACACAAAGTCCGTGGAATGACCTTTAGATGATTTAGACGCAAGATAGGACTCGATCCGCAACTTATTTGGCTCTTCCGATATTACCTTAATGATAGATTCTTTTATAGGCTCCCAACCATAATGAGGTGCTACCGTAGGGAGCCGTGATAGTTGGGATCTATTCCGTCACCTGACCAAGTATGGGATCCTACATATAAACAACCGTTGGAATATTCGTTGAGGTAAATATAAATCATATTACATGATACGCAACAAAAAAGGAGTGCTCACGCAAGAACACTCCTCAAATATTAACTACACTAACTACCCGTCAGACTACTTCTCCACAAACTTAAGCTTAAGAACGCAGGATGGTTTATCATAACAGTATGCTTCCATAGAGCAGAAGGAACTCCTTACAGTTACTCCAAGAGCAATAGCATCGGTAGGCACTATCGGCATGTACTCACCCAAATAATAGCAGGCATCATACCACTCAGACCCCCTGTACGTCATCATTGCCTCATCAGCATCACGAGCTGGGTCATAGTACACTTCAAATGTACCGTACGTACCAATCTTACGTGGAGTTGAGAAACCGTAGTTCTGAGCCTGAGAATCCGGCTTGAACATTGTGTTAGGAAGAGACTCAAGATAAGCCTTGAAGTTTCTACCTGTAACAATGCGGTTTCCTTCAATACGTCCTGACTCAATCTCGATGCGGTTTGCAATCTCCTTCAACTGACGCTGTACACGTGAGTTGATAACTTCAAGAGAAACTCCAGTTGATGAGTCAATGTTGACAGTAAGTCGCTGACCGTCATTACCTGTTGCGTAAGTCCACATATCATCAAGAACGTAACGAGTCTGGAACTGATAAATGAGTGACAGGATGCGTTTGGTATTGTCGGTACGGATGTCCTGACCAAACTGAGACTTCTTAAGGTACTCAGAGAATATTGTCCACTCAAGCATAAGAGCACGAGGAACAGCCTCAAGGGCACGTTTTTCAACTTGCTCCTTAACCTTAGGCAGGTTCTCTTCCTTACCAAGGTCAATATTCCATACATAGTTGGCAACAATTCCTGTAACTGTAGTAACAGTAGCTGCTGAATCTTCAGGAATCGTAAGGAGACCCGTCTGAATGTTAAGAGTTGCGCCTGAATCGGTGTTTGGAGTTGTGGTAAGAGCAAGTTTAATCTCATCACCAATTACATTGAGAGCAACGTAATCCGCATCTCCGGCAGCCCTTGACACGGTGATTTTGATCTTCTTAAGATACCCTGGAATAGAGGATACATTAAGAGGTGCATACGCCAAGAGTGCGCGAGTGGTCTTTTCAGTAGCGTCAAAGTCAAGCTCTGAAGCTGCAATCTGCTCGCCGTAGATTTCTCCAGTAGGATAAGAGCCATGAATCTTACGTGATCCAGTGGCGGTTTCTACTACATCACCTGCAACGGTGGGAGACTTGCTAGTACCTGCCTTAAGAACAGAGAAAAACAGATAAGCAAGAGGTTTGTCCATGTCCTGTACAGAAATAAGTTCCTTAAGAGGGAAATCTACATACCATGCAGTGACAAGTGGCCACACCTCCATTACATACGGACCAAAATCTGAAGAATTTGTCAATGCCTGACCTTCCTCAGAGTCCATAATTTTTGCGAAGTTGTTGAGAAGTCCTGCAGAAACTCCACGCTCATGCATAGAAGCTTCTTTCTGCTCACCTTCCACAAACTTGAAGAACGAATCTGCAATCTTGTGCTTTCTTATAGCACTAATTGACTTGATTGCGGATTCTTGGCCGTGCTTAAAGGCCAAATCAGCTGTAATTCGAGTCATGTTTGATTGATTAAAGATTAATAACAAAATAGATAAAGCTCGTATACAAAATAATGGAACTATCTGCAAAGTTGTTTCTACAACTCGTAGCTTTACTCAAATATATTTGATTTTAAGAAACTGATTAACAGAAAGAGTTGCTTGATATTTTCAAGCAACTCTAGCAAAAGCAGAATATTTAACTTTTATAGTGTTAGCAACAACTGATACTTTCGTTGAAGCTCTGTTATGGCGGATCCCATCTCCTTAATTAGAGAATCCTTGTCATAATGTTCTTCAGCGGAATCCTTAAGATGGTGCATCTCCATTAACTCTTTGAAGAGAGGTGAATCCTTAAGGGAATCAGACACTTTGTCCATCTTCAAAGATGCAAAATTGGCATTCTTTACTACATCAAACCCAAGAAACACATAATTGTTTTCATCAACATACTGAGACACTGAATCCTTACAGAAGTTCCCTAAACCTCTTGTGGAAATACCAGGGCGATGCCCTACATCAATCAGAGCCTTAATTGCATTACCCTCAGGATTATTTAACAAACCTATTACTGCAAATGGGTTGTTGTTATCCACCCATAACTTAAATAAAACGTGAGACGCCTTGTTGTAGGATGTTCTGAGATACTCATTGTCATCCTCTGGATGCTCTATTGTACCTAGAAACTCCCTATCAGCCACTTTCTGTTGAACAAGAGGATCGTTCACCACCTTGTCCCAAAATCCATTCCTGTATCTATACCCATTCTGAGAAATAACTTCAGACTCAGAACACTGCCCTGTAATACAAGGAACTGTAATTCCTGAATCAAGTTGAACGGAATCACATATCTTAAACCTTGTTTTCCTTACTGACTGTATCTTGTTAATCATAAGATATTGTGTTTAACTTAATGTATTATTCACTAAGTTCCGTAGATATCTGCTCTTCTACCTGCTGAGATATCTCATCATTAGTTTGTCTACTCTGCCTTACTCTATCAAACCTATTGACAGAAGTATTAGGTTTAAGTGCTGCGTCTTTTCCTGCTTTCTCAGCCCAATTCTTAAATTTGGAAGCAAGGTACTTTGACCAAAATGGATATAGCTGGAGTACAAGATAAATGTGCTTACATACTGACTCTACCTGATGAGGATTTCGTACACGTGGTACTCTATATTCCCTT
>NFZD01007773.1_pt1 | contig 74059 bp, 116 predicted proteins | sample 1095381 | NCBI WGS metagenome assembly NFZD01 (sample SAMN03609891, study PRJNA323583) | gut metagenome | isolation source: feces | host: Rattus norvegicus | place: Denmark: Riget | collected 2013 | reverse complement strand
GCGGTGTAGGTTGTCCCCGGACGGCTTCCGACCCCCTTTGCGGTGTAGGTTGTCCCCGGACGGCTTCCGACCCCCTTTGCGGTGTAGGTTGTCCCCGGACGGCTTCCGACCCCCTTTGCGGTGTAGGTTGTCCCCGGACGGCTTCCGACCCCCTTTGCGGTGTAGGTTGTCCCCGGACGGCTTCCGACCCCCTTTGCGGTGTAGGTTGTCCCCGGACGGCTTCCGACCCCCTTTGCGGTGTAGGTTGTCCCCGGACGGCTTCCGACCCCCTTTGCGGTGTAGGTTGTCCCCGGACGGCTTCCGACCCCCTTTGCGGTGTAGGTTGTCCCCGGACGGCTTCCGACCCCCTTTGCGGTGTAGGTTGTCCCCGGACGGCTTCCGACCCCCTTTGCGGTGTAGGTTGTCCCCGGACGGCTTCCGACCCCCTTTGCGGTGTAGGTTGTCCCCGGACGGCTTCCGACCCCCTTTGCGGTGTAGGTTGTCCCCGGACGGCTTCCGACCCCCTTTGCGGTGTAGGTTGTCCCCGGACGGCTTCCGACCCCCTTTGCGGTGTAGGTTGTCCCCGGACGGCTTCCGACCCCCTTTGCGGTGTAGGTTGTCCCCGGACGGCTTCCGACCCCCTTTGCGGTGTAGGTTGTCCCCGGACGGCTTCCGACCCCCTTTGCGGTGTAGGTTGTCCAGAGGAAAGACCCGTGCAGAACGCTTAGAAATAGGCGTTCGTCTGAGCAACGCCTCAGCGTGAGCGAGCCAACGGTAAAAGGCGGCGGCGGACGGTATATAGTCCAGAGCAGAGCTATATCTGCAACAAGGTATCCTTGCCTTTCAAGGACGGTTTCGCCCTAAGACTGGCACATGATGGTTATCGCCATGAGTGTGAGGTAACTGGGGGATAAGCACTGGTGTAGACGGTGCGAGTGCAGAATCGTGGAAATCTGCCGATGATGGAGGCGCTAGAGCCTATCCAGCCCCAACCGGGCTAGAGGATGTAAAGGGCATCTGAGAGGACGCGCAATAGCAATCTGAGCGCTTTACCAATATGATGGCTATGCACAAAAGAGCCGGATATGACCCGGTAGGCAATAACAATCACCCAAGGGTGGTATCGGTCTACACTCCAAGGAGTGCCCGAATTGTCGAGGGAATTTGATGGCTTTAGTAGTGTGAATAAGTTGGTTATTACCTCCCGTCTTGATGGCGGGAGGTTTTCATAAACCCGAATTAAAGCCCACCATGGATTTTTCCTTGATGGGCTTTTGTATGGGCTTATGCCCGAATAATTAACTTTGAAAGGAAGTAAGTATCATGACAAAAGCTGAGAAAGTTGCCAGAATGGCCGAACTCAAGACCATCGTCGAAGGCAAGGTGAAAGAGTATAACGATGCTATGCTCGATAAAAAGTTCGCCGAAGCCGCCGCCATTGACAAGGCGATTGAGGAAGCCGTCAACGAGTATTCCGGTCTCGCTCGCGGAATCTGTTTCGATGAGTGCGCTGCAACCGATGATCCCATGATGGCTGCTATCAAGCGGCTCTCCTATGAGACCATCGCCGTCAAGGACAGCCCCAAGACCGAGGATAAGGCTGCGACCCGTGAGGTTATTACCAAGGAACGGCAGATCGATCTGCTGAAGCTCCATAAGCACATCGAGGGCGGCATCGGCCATGACAAGAGCTGGAACCACTATGTTGAGAAGTTCAACTTCCTCATGACCGCCCAGAAGGCTATCGACCTGGGAATCAATCCCAAGGATATCAACGATTCCTACGCCATGAGCGACATCTCACGGCAGATCGACATGGGCAAGACTCCCACCAGCAAGACCAACATCCTGAAGACCCTGACCACCGTGGTTCAGGCCATGATCGGCGAGGAATATAAGCCCAATTCCCATGATGTGGCTTTCCTCATGAGCGTATATTCCCGGAAATCCAGGAAGGCTCTGACCGTGTCCTGCGCCAATCACAAGTATATGAGAGGCTATCTGATGGAAATCTGCAACCGTGTCGTGAACAACGGCACCTACGGCATCGAGTACAAGGCCGTCAAGAAGTAAACCGATTCGCTCGGAATCCGCTATGAGGGCGGGAATCCGCCCTCTCATTAAGGATGGGAGGTACTATCTATGCCGTATGAGCAGTATGCCCGTGCATTCCCAAAGCGTTTATCCGTGATTCGTTGCGGGCAGGACATTTGGGTGATGTCGCAATTCACCGGGGAAGTCGTTAAGCCCTATGATATATGCGGAATTTTCCGCATGATCTCGGATATGTTCCGAAAGTGGTAATCCGAGCGGAATCTCCCTCACTCTGAGCCGATCTTAATCATCTCTAAGGTCTGCTTATAGAGCAAGCGATTCTGAGGTGAAGCGTCTATGTGTGCTAATCACATGGGGTAAAGAGCGGAAGCGACCAAGGCTTCTGGGCTGAGCAGCCAGAATAAGAGCGCTGCGCTCATGAATGGGAAATCATGAGAGCGTTTGCAATGTTTGTTGGGTTCAACAGGGTATCAGGCGCCGGATATCGCAGGAATCAAAAAGTAATTTGTAAGCGAACGCGATGACTTTGGAAAGGAGCATATTATGATTGGATACAATCCGATGGCTCTGTCGCGTCCTCCCCCTGTCTGAGGGAAAATGAATACATATATGAAGCCAGCTATCCCTCGCCGACCCATAGGCGAGGGTTTGCTTTGACTTCTGTGCCCATTTCGATGGACGCGGAATTGAAAGCAAAACCTATATAGGTGAAAGCGAGGAACAATTATGAACGTATCTGTTAAGGTGATTATCCCCAGGGAATTTACCGGTCTGATGGATGTGGTTGGTCGCCCGATCTTTTTCGGGCAGAAAGTCATCGTCAAAAGCGAGCTGACCGAATTCCACGCCATCGTCGGAACTGCGCTTCCCCGTCCTGATGGCGAGCCCGGATTCTGCATCCCGTTCGGGAATGGCCGTCTGTACTGGGAATGCGATGGCAAACCCGCCTACGAGTGCCTGGGAATTGAATAAAGGAGGAATCAGCATGAGTCTTGTATTCGCATCTTTCGAGGAATATGGCCGCCACAAGGGAATCTCTCCCGCTGAACCCAAGGCGAAGAAGCCCCGTACCTGCCGCAAATGCGGCGCAGTTCTCCGGGAAATCCCCGGAACCAACGTGATGCTCTGCGATGGAACCGGTGAGGACGGAAAGCCCTGTGGGAATCGAGTTCTGAGATCCGTGGAGTTCGCTACATAAATCCGAACCAGAGCGCATCGGGAATTCTCCATTCGCCCGGTGCGCTGTCATACGGACTTATGTTCAAGAAATCTAAAGGAGGTATCACATGAGTTACGAAAGTTTTCAGACGGCGGTAAGTAATCTGGTCAAGAAGGCCGGAGGAGGTATCTCCGCGAGGTTTGTCAATGAGGACGGCAAATATGTCGCTCACCTTTCCGATGGAACCAAAATCATCGGAAACGCAGTTTCTCCCAAGGTGACTGTCCGTTGGAACGGGCGGAACCACCAGAGCGTAGTCAGAATCGCATAAGGAGGATGGTATGGAATTTCCGAAGTACAAGGTTGGACAAATCGTCCATATCGTAAAAGCTCCACTGGACGGGGAAAATGACACCCGGCAATGTGATGCCGGATGGGCTCATGATATGAGCCAATACTGCGGGGAAGAAACAACAATTATTGATTCTTCTTTTGATCATCGCGGAGATCGTTACTGTCTGGATATCGATGGCCGGGCTTTTGTTTGGAGCCCAGACTGTCCCCAGAACCGGATGCTGCGGAAATCGACGCGGCTATGGAATCATTGTTCGAGGGGTTCGCAATCCATCACTCGTAAGAAAGGAAATCGTAATGGTAACGGATGAGTTTAAGCAGGTCGTTAGCCGTATCATGAAGATGGCGAGAATCTCGCATCGTGCAACTTATTTCGTCAACGAAGATGGTTGTATGTTTGCAAAAGATATTCCAATTCGGGTTGTTTTTAACCCTAAAACCGGATGGTACTGGATTTCTTGCCCCGGAGATGGTGTCACCATCACCCTTTCCTTTACGGATGCCGAGAAGAGTTCCGGACACATTTATCAGTATTTGATGTTCGCAGGCTACATCAGTAGCTGCGTTTGGTAATGGTAATATGTGAATGAAATCACAGTTTTAAGGAGGGCTTATGGCGTGTATTCCAATTGACAGCAGATCGACAGGGATCGCAAGGTGTCCTCAGTGTTCCCTCCTGTTTATGTATGATACTTCCGATATCCAGGAAGTTAAGACTGTGGGAACAGAAACCGTCAACGGGAAAGAATATCGCGTACTTGGGAAAAATGTAGTGAGAGCTGTCAAATGTCCTCGGTGCGGGTTATTTGTTGATAGTTGCTTCGTTTTATCCGGCAATGATTTTTACTCTATCCCAGAGGAAAGGTAGAGGACAATCTTATGAACAAAAAGAACCGTGGTCAGGAAATCGTGAATGCTTTTATCAGCATCATTATTGTGGCTGCTGGCGTAGCATTCTTTGCATTTATTGCAATTCTGTTCATGTAACGGAAAGGAGGAACTATATGTTCAAGGTTGTATACCGGGTTTTGTCAACAGGTGTTGATGTAACCAAGACTTTCGATTCCCCCTATCTCTGTCGGAAGTTTGTGAATCGGCTGAAGCACAGCAAGAAGTGCAGCCTGATTTCTTATCCGATTGTATAGGAGGGAATTGTGAAGGCACTTATCGTAATCGCAATCATCGCGTGGCTTGTTGTGAATGTTATTACCAGCAAGTATAAGTCCGCGAAACAGATGGCTGCTATGATTTTCAGCGGCCATTGTTTCGTCGGGAAAGCATCCGCCATGATCTTCTATTCTCCCGCATGGTTCTTGAAAGCCATTCGGGAAATTGTATTGGTGGCGATCAAGTAGGAGGTTTCTCCAGTGAACAAGAACGAACTCATTAAGCGCGTTTCCGATGAAACGGGCCTCACTCGCAAGGATGTCCGTATGGTGTTCAACTCGATCTTTGATAATATCGAAGCTGAATTATGCAACAACGGGAAGGTACTTATCACGGGGTTCGGTACATTTGAAACAGCTATTCGCACGATCTCAGACTTTGGAATGAGAGTCGCTGATAAAAGACAGGTCATTCTCCCTGTGTTTAGGCCGGGGAAAAATCTAAAGGAATCTATCGGAGGTGCCAATGGCAAACACGAAAATCATTCTCGGAGCTGAAAATGTTTGGAAATATTATACCGAACATCAGTTCGAGCTGGAAAAGACTACGAAACTCGTGGCCTGCAACTACGACCACGAAATCGAGATACATATTACCGACGAGGGCGGAGTCCTCACGGCTATGGTTTACCTCGAAAACGTTGAGGTAGCTTCTACCCAGATGATTGACTATCCGTCTACCCGGGAGACCATGTTGGAAATGTACCAAAAGTACATTTACGACGCAGAGAAGTTCATCGAAGAACGGCAAAAAGAAATTGAACAGGACGACGAGGAAGACATGATCGAAGATCGTGAAGCGGAGCTGGATGACGCAGTATACGATCTTCTCTCAACATTCTGTAAGGAAGTAATCGATCAGACATCCAAGGAAACCTGGGAGATGATTGAAGATCTGAAGGATCTTCTCTGCGAAACCCTCTTTGAACGCTACGGAATCGAGGTATACAGGCCTATGTATATCGCCGATGACGATGGGAATGAGGAGTTCTGCCTGTATCCATACGCAGAAATCATGGAGTAGCCACTATGGAAAAGCGGAGTTATAACTACTACCAATTCCTCACTGCCTTGATGATTTGCGTCAAGGTATATGGATATCACGATCTTGATTGGAAAATAGTTTTTCTGCCGATTCTATACGATGTCGTATCTGTGATTTCTCGTCTGGCCGGAACTGTGGTAGGCCATATCGTCGCATCTGTCATGCATTTCTTCGAGGACAACGACATAAAAAGGAGCAAGGCGCCGGACGAATCAAGAATCACCTGGGATCCCGCCACTAAAGTTGTGTATGATAGCTCCGGAAATATTATTGAAGCTGATTACATAGAAGAATGATCAATCGGAGAGGGTTAACGCCCTCTCCTGTACGCCGGACGAGGTAATCGCAAGATGGTTGGACAAGTCACACACATTTAGCTGGATAGGTACGCCGAAGTAGCGTAGTCCACAGCACTTCAATAATAAGAATGTGTCTATGCCCAATCTGATAGCGGCACTGGTTCAACTCCAGTATCCGGCAAGTTGTATCTGCTGAAGGCTCTTCCCGCCAGAGGAAGCAGATAGTGTGGAACGCCATACCACATCGAAAAGAGTACATAAGAATTCAAAGGAGAACATTATTATGGCAAAGATCATTGTTGCAGGCGATGCTGTCGTCATCACTTCCTCCATGAAGCTGGCAGACCTGGAAACCATCAAGAAGTACAACCACAAGGCTCTGGTGCTGATGGGCGGTGAGGACGGCAAGGAGCCCGTGTTCTGCATCGGCGTCAACCGTGGCAAGACCGGTTCCATCAATAAGTACAGTGTTGATTTCGGCGCCGAGACCCGCGACGACAAGAAGCTGGCTACCATGACCCTGATGACCTCCGGCGTTACCGGCGATGTCAAGGAATTCGTGGCTGACAAGTACGGCGCTGCTCTGATGCTGCTGAACAAGCTGGAAGCTACCCTGCCCGCTGCTCTGGAAGCTATCGCTGCCGAGAAGAAGGCCATTCTGGAGAACATCACTGTCTCCCAGTAATCCTTCTTTCCCTCTCCGTCCCGACACTTGCTAGGATCGAGTGTCGGGACTTCTTCAATCCGAGATAACCCCGGAATCACCGGGCTAAAAAACAAAAATCAATGAATTAAAAGGAGAAAATAATATGGTTAAGGTTTGTGTTGGTAACAATGTTAAGCGCGACAACGTCATCGTCGATTCCAATGTCACCCTGCGTTCCGTCCTGGAGGACGCTCATATCGACTACACCAAGGGCACCATGCACCTCGATGGCTCCACCCTGCAGCCCGGCGATCTGGATAAGACCTTCGAGCAGATGGGCATCACTGAGAAGTGCTTCCTGCTGAATGTTGTCAAGGCTGACAACGCAGCCTGATACATAACCCCATAACGGGCGGGCTTTCGAGCTCGCCCGTTTGTTATGTGTTGGAAATTAACACCGTTTAATTATTGCCCACTGGTGCCCATAATTGCGCAGCGTGATGGCTGCCTGTAATGAATAAACATCTGTTGGGCGATTTGCAGAGCTGGCGGAATGGTTAGACGCATTGGTATCGATACAGCCAAGGAGGAGCGTACGACCTCGTGCCGGTTCGAGTCCGGCGCTCTGCTCACCCCCTTTCTTTTTTCTCAGGCGCCGCTTTAACGAACCATGGGTTATGGCGGGATAATAAAACCCATCTGTGCGGGAACGAGAGCCGGTGGAGGCGATGTGCAGATATACAGCGCCGGTAAATGCGGACTAGCGTATGTGAATGATTCTGTTTGATTATTAACAAAAACAGAAATACGCATCCTTTCCTCCGTTGGAGTGGTATTGATAATGAAGGGTTAAACGGAGGATTATCTGCGGGTATGGCGGAATTGGTAGACGTGCAGGATTTAGGTTCCTGTGTCGAAAGGCGTACGGGTTCGAGTCCCGTTACCCGCACCATCTGAATAACTGATGTGAAAGGAGAAAACAATGTTCAGAAACGCAATAACGGAAACCCCGTTTGTCGGACCTCTTCCTGATTCGGTTTTTGCCAGGATTCGTGGCAATGATTTCAGAGGCGACGTATCATTCGTTTCAACACTGCGGGCTATGGTATTCCCTCGTATGTCGCAGGATGACGGAATCTATCTTCGGTACAGGGAGAGTTCATACACCAAGAGGGATGTTACCGGAGCTCGGGTCGGTGATGTCATAAACGCCGTCACTAACTTCACAAAAAATGATGTCCCCTCTAATTATATCGGAATCCACAACTGCTGCGCATACACGTCCGAGGATAATAATGCAGTAATCGATGTTATCGAAGCAAATTTCCTCCAGTATGCTGAGGGGTTCATCAAAATTGAAAAGGTAACGGAGTTCTTTAAGAAGAACTTCCGCGTTGTCTGTTTTATCAATCCCGAAACGAAAACCACACTTCTGTTCTGTGATAGTCTGGATCTTCGGAAGTATCACTTTCTCCAGGTCGCAACCCCTGTCATGCTTCCCTGGTATTTCGATCCCAACGCCGGAGTCTCTGAACAAGAGATGGCAGTATTACAGTCCTTGCGCGGGAAAGACCATACTAAGTATTTGGATGCTCTAAGCGCAATCGCGCAGAAGTATGATTTCAGAACACTCAAAATCAAAAATTTTCTCGGAGATTTTGAGTCCAGATTCATCCGCAGTGAGATTGATGCTGTCAATAGGCAGGTCGAGAACCGGATGTCTCGAATTGCTCAGTTCGAAGACTCGATTTCCACTATGATGCGGGAATGCTATGACCTCAATATCAGACTGATTGGATTGAGTACCAAACTCTCTGAGGGAAGTCATGAGTCTGACATCACAGACTATTTCATCTGCAATAAGAATCTGTATCTCGTGAGTGTGGATGATTCCAGATTGTCATTTGAATGCAAGGGATACCTTGAATATTTTGACGAGGAAATCATCAAGAAATACCTCGGAAACAGAAACAGTGTCATTTATAAGCCTGATGGGCGGGACCGTTCCAACATCTTCTCTCCCGAGGAGATTAAGATGCTAATGACGGCGATGTTTATCGATCAGCGTATCAGAATGAAGTTCTGCGCCGGGTTTGAGTTTGATTTGAGAGGTTCCGTCCGTCCGCTCGGACAGCACCGCTTCGGGTCCGATTTCAATGACGCTACACCCAATACCCACCTTGACAGATTCACCTGCCTGGGCAATAACCAGAAAATCATCAACAAGAGACTGGCAGAGAACGATTATATTGGAGCAATCGAACAGTGTATCAGTTCCTGCAAGAGCCTGAACTTTGCAGATTCTCCGGTTATTACTGAGTTTATGTGCAGGATTTATGGAATCTCGGCGAGCAGCAGAGTCAATATGAAGTGTATCGAGCTTCCCGACGGATCTGTCGTGAACCCCGCTGATGCGATCAAATGGTTGAAGGAGCAGGATGAGCAGAAGAAAAAAGAACAGGAAGCGGCAAAAGCAGCAGAAGCAGCCAAGGAGGAAGCACATGAGTAAGATGATCGCTCTCACCGAAGAAAGTATTGCTGAAATCACCAAGGACTTCGAGAAAGCCCTGAGAACCGCAATCCCCGATGGCAAAATCAATTTCCAGAAGACGCTCGGCACGCTTCAGAGGCGTGCCGAACTGAATTTCAAGGAAATCGCGTGGCATAAGATGCAAGCGCTGATTCGTGCCTGCGACAAGGAAGTCGGCTGGCATGGAATCGCCAAGCGCGGAGACGATCCTGCGAAAGACGAGTACATCATCGAAGATATTCTGGTATATCCCCAGGAAGTTACCGGCGCAACGGTTACTCCTGATCAGGTTCAGTATCAGATGTGGCTGATGTCCCATGATGATGAGGTTTTCAACAATATCAGAATGCAGGGACACTCTCATGTTAACATGGGAACTACTCCTTCCACCGTTGATAACACATTCTATGATGAAATCCTCCGCCAGCTCGACAACACCATGTTCTACATATTCATGATCTGGAACAAACGCGGCGAGAAGACAATCAAGATTTACGATATGGAGAAGAACGTGCTGTTTGAGACTGCCGACATCACAGTCTCCGTTATCGAGGATGATACTGGAATTGAGCACTTCATTTCTGAATCGAAGAAAATGATTTCTGAACGAACGTATACCCCCGCAAAAGCAACCACAGCTGCCGCTTACGATGGGTACGGGAAGCAGAATGCATACGGAGGATACAGCGGGTATGGCGGTTATGGCGGATACGGAAACCAGCAGAAGAATAACTATGGGACATACAAGTCCAACGAGCCGGCTTCTTCTCCGTCTGTTCCTCCCATTCAGACCACATCGAATACCCCTGGCATGAGTGTTCCCGCTCCGGTGGTTGCTAGTGCGGCCGCTGCTAAGTCCGTAAAAAAAAAGAGGGGGAAGAAGCACCGGGTAAAGAAATCGTCCGCTGGTGTGTCCTTGGTGCGCTCCTCCGGCTCTGTGTCTGAAAACCTGTTCGACGATCTCGATAATCCGTACGGTCCGTATGGATACCGGGATGAATACTACGGATATGAGGATTGATTCATGAACTATGTATATCAGCAGCCCTTAGATTATTCTAAGGGCGTTGGTGTTGTTCTCGGTTGTTTTGCCCCTTTGCATAAGGGTCATCTCGATTTGATTTACAAGGCTAAGAAAGAATGCCTCGGCGGCGTAATCGTATGCTGCTGTGGTTCCGATTATGACAGGGGATATCCTGCGATGCCCTTGGAAAAACGATACCAGATGGTTCGTGAGTTCTTTGATGAGGATCCTTTGGTTGCCGTATATGCGCTTTCCGACAATGAGATGGGAATCGCCGGATATACCGATAAGTGGGATGAGTGGCTTGAAGGATTCGCATCTCGTATCATTTCCGCCAACGCTGGATCTGAATATGGAACTCTGGATTTCGTCAGAGAACATGTCACGTTCTATGTTGGAGAAAAGGAATATTACGATCATCTGACCAGAAGAGGCATCAGAAGCTATCTGGCGGATCGGAGAGTCAATCCAATCTCCGCAACCATGATCCGCTCCAATCCGATTAAGTACTGGGACTATATTGCCTGGACTTATCACCGCATTTTCAGCCATAACATTCTTATAACCGGCACCGCATCTGAGGGAAAGACTACCTTGGTTGAAGACATCGGAAGATACTTCAATATGCCATTCTCCTTTGAGTGGGCAAGAACCTATATGAAGAAACACTGCATTGGGGATTGGGAGCTTGATAGTCGAGACTTTTTGGCCTTTCTTGATGGGCAGTTCAACCATAACCGTGATTGCGTGAACAGCCGTCTGAATCGAGGCATCTTCATCTCTGACACCGATGGGATCGTCACAAAGATGTACGCAAAGTATTATGCTGCCGATCCCGAAATGGCGCTGACTCAGGAGGAGTATGAAAAAGTCATCGAACCCGCAGCAGACGCATTTTCCATGAAATCCAGATGGGATAAGGTGTTCGTTGTAGTTCCCCATGGGACTTTCGTCGATGACCATACCCGCTACATGAAGCACGGAAGTATGGAGGCGAGAACTGATCTCGCAAATATTCTCCTCGCAGAGTTGGAAAAGGCAGGCCTGCGGGAGAAAGCAGAGATTCTCGACGGAGGATACCTAGAGAATTTTAATCGCGTAAAAGAATATATCGAAAGCGTGGAGGCAAAAAGGTATGAATAATGCAAACAAGATCCTGAAGGAAGAATTCATCAACGGCAAGACCTGGTTCGACTGGGCATTTCTGCTCGTCGGCCTGCTGACGCAGGCAGTCGGCGTAGCTGCTGGGTTTATCAGCGGGAACCCCGACAGTATCGGCCTGATCATCTCTGGATTTGCTGGTGTCCTGTCCGTCATTCTCTGTTCTCAACAGAAGATCAGTTTCTACCTGTTTGCATTCGTTCAATTATTCACCTACGTATTCTGTTTCAGCATCCCGAATGCGCTGCACGGTGAAACGATCGAGAACGGCATGTACTTCATCACGATGATCTATGGCATCTATGCGTGGCTTAAGAACTATAGCCGCGACTATACCAATGATTCCATCGAGGTAAAGGCTAAGAAGCTCGGCGTTAAAGGCAACACGATTACTGCAGTCGTGTTTGTCGTATGTACGTACCTATATTACCTGTTCCTTAAGAACGTACCCATGTTCGGCGTCCTTGATTCCGATCCGTTCTTTGACTCCGTCACTTCCGTCCCCGCTTACATCGCCCAGCTCTTCATGGTGCTTGGCTTTCGTGAGCAATGGATCTATTGGTTCATTCTGGATGTCGGAAGCATCGTCCTGGCAGCAAGGGCTGGATCCCCTGTGATGGTTGCACAGTTTATTTTCTGGACGCTGAATTGCGTGTATGGATTCGTGAAATGGACGAAATCCGCGAAGTCTACTACCTACGCAAGAATTTAACGATTAAACGGAGGGATTTGAATGACACGACAAGAATTTCTCGATGATGTAACAACATTCGATGATCTCCAATCTTTCTGTATCGATATCGAATACGATCTTCGAGAGGACGGTGCCTATTCTGAAGAAGAATATACCGATTATATAGAGGAAGATGTATATGATGTCGTTAGAAACAATAGCTGGCAAGAAGCTCGTGACTGGCTATCTAGTCTACCGGATGGATATGACTTCTATTTCCGAGATGATTGGGGAGAATGGACAGGAAGATCTTACGAAGATATTGATGATCTGAAAGAAAGTGTCCTTGAATATGCAGATGAAAACGACCTTTTTGATATCGAGGACGAAGATGTTGAAGAGGAGTACGTCGAGGAAACGGCCGAAGAAGAACCGGAGGACGACTTCGAAGATATCGATGCCTGCGATATGAGCGACTTCATCTGGGCTGGGAATGCAGCCTTGAAAGAACTTCAAAAGCAATCTGAGGAAGAAGAAGCGTACGCGAATCAGACACTGATGGGTGTATTATCCCAGCTTGTCTCTTAATCAACATAAAAGAAAGGATGCATGAAACATGGATTTGAGTAAGAGTTATGATTTCTTCCAGCCCGAAAAGGATGACGCCCGTATCCATATCATCGGATGCGGCAGCGTCGGTTCCACCGTTGCAGAGAACCTCGCCAGATGCGGCGTCACCAAAATGACCCTGTGGGATTTCGACGATGTCGAAGCTCATAACATCGTCAACCAGATGTTCCGCCAGCAGGACATCGGCAAGAAAAAGGTTGAGGCTCTGAAAGATATCCTGATCGATATCAACCCGGAGGTTCCCGAAGAGGTTGAACTGAAGCCTGACGGATGGACTGGTAAGATGCTGTCCGGTTACATTTTCCTCTGCGTTGACAATATCGAGCTGCGGCGGCAGATCGTCGAGAAGCACTACGATAGTCCCTATGTGAAGGCGATGTTCGATTTTAGAACCCTACTGGAGTCCGCCCAGCATTACGCTGCCGATTGGAACGATCAGAAGATGAAGAAAGACTTCCTCGCTTCCATGCAGTTCTCCCATGAAGAAGCATCCGCCGAGACCCCGGTGTCCGCCTGTGGTGTAACCCTTGGTGTCGCCACCACCGTTCGTCTGGTATGTGCGCTGGGCGTGAACAACTTCATCAATTTCACCAAAAACCTGGGATTGAAGAAGTTGATCCTGATTGATGGCTTCCACTTTATGTTGGACGCCTTCTAATGCCTCCCGCCGGTATTATCCGGCGGGCTTTACGATGTAATGACATGTATCTTTCTTTTGAAAGATAGCTCTTCACCGTTGGTAGGAGTAACAACTTGACCGGAGGAAGAACTGCTGACTGCAGACATCGCAGCTGAAGGGCACGAAGAGCCCGGGAGCTTATCCTCGGAAAATCACATGTGTTGAAAAGGAAAAGTGTCAATTTCCTGTAAAATAAATGCACACTTTCCCACCTGACACGAACCCAAGAGATGTTTCACCATACCCGGAACCCTGTATCAAGCTCATTTACACACTCAAAGCGCGACTCCCGGTCATCCAGGATTCTATACGAGATTACATCATGAGGTGCCAAAATGTACTATATTACCGTAAAACAGTCTCCGAGATATCACCAGATGTCTTTGGAAGACTTCCTCTTTGGAGCAGATAGCTCTCCGAGAGAAATTAGCTCTGGTGTCTCTGACACACGGACATACTGTGTTGAGGAAGTAAGCGATACATTCCTGCGCAGAGTAAATATCAATACGATGATCCGAAAACTAATGGACTTCAACGAGCGGAACGCTGGATTGATGGCCATCGAAGACCGCCATTCGATGTATTATGAGTTCTGCATCCCGAAAAAGAGCGGGCACGGAGTTCGGAAAATCTCTGCTCCGAACGACCAACTGATGAACGCGCTCAGAGAATTGAAGAATATCTTTGAGAACGATTGCGGCGCTCTTTATCACACGTCCGCTTTCGCATACATAAAGCGTCGCAGCACGATTGACTGCGTTAAGAGGCATCAAGAACACGAAAGCAGATGGTTCAGCAAATACGATCTGAGTAATTTCTTTGGAAGCACTACGCCCGAATTTGTAATGTCTATGTTCTCTATGGTATTCCCGTTCTGCGAAATCGTAAAGACAAGAACTGGGAAAGAAGCTTTGGAAAAGGCATTATCCCTTGCGTTCCTGGACGGAGGACTTCCGCAAGGTACTCCGATCTCTCCGACGATTACCAACATTATGATGATCCCTGTGGATTATACTCTGGCTAACAAGCTCAGAGATCATAACGGACAGCGTTATGTGTATACTCGTTATGCTGATGACTTTCAGATATCAAGCAAATACACATTTGCTTTCAGAGAGATCGAAGCGATGATCCAGGAAACCTTGGCAGCTTTTGGCGCCCCGTTCAGAATCAATGAAACGAAGACCAGGTATGGATCTTCTGCCGGAAGAAACTGGATGCTTGGCGTGATGCTGAATGGAGAAAACAATATCACGGTAGGTTACAAGAATAAAAAACGCTTCCAAACGATGCTGGAAAACTTCATCATGGATTCCAAGAATAACATTCCTTGGGAACTTGGTGATATCCAGGCAATGGAAGGACTCCGAAGCTATTATAAAATGGTGGAGGGAGAGACAATTGACCGCATTATTGCTCATGTGAATGCAAAGTTCGACGTGAGAGTTGAATCCATGATTAAAGATGCCCTGAGATAACTGCTCAGGGCGGCACAATGATATGATACTTTCTCTTTGAGAAGTATGCTCTTCACCGTTGGTAGGAGTAACGACTAGATCAGAGGAAGAAGAATGGCGACGCAGCAGAATGCGCCGGCCCGAAGGGTGAGCTCGCATCCCAAGGTGCAACAAAGCGTTTTCAAATTGTATATTATCAACCAGCATACGCTAACTTACTGCAAATATACAATCCTAAACCCAAGAACCAAACCGCCTCACTCTTGTGCCCCGAGTATCCGCCAGGATCCGGATCGCGATCCGGCGGCCTCTTCTTCCAGCAGATTGTGCATCATGGAATGGTTCGCCGCACACCATAAGTGCGGCACACTCACTTTAAGATATGGAGGTGATAATAATTGACTGATAATTTAGGAATAGCTGGAGTATTCACTATCTTGGAAAAAATGGAATACAAAACTTCGGACGGACATGCGCTATATCGAGGAAAATGCTCTGAGTGCGGATTTGTTAGAATTGCGAAGCTCTATGATCTAAAGCAAACAATACGATGTACTCACTCTAAATCAGATGGTAAGACTACTCCGGCAAGAGTTCACTGGGACAATAAACGTATCAAAAAAATCTACTATGGCATGAAACGTAGATGCTACTCCAGAACTGATAAGTGTTATAGGTGGTATGGCGAAAAGGGAGTAAAGATTTGTGACGAATGGCTGCATAATCCTAAGAAGTTTGAAGAATGGGCATTACAGAACGGATATGAAGACACATTAACAATTGACCGGATGGATGAAAGTAAAGACTACTGTCCGGAGAATTGTAGATGGATTACTGATAGTCAGAATGCCAAATTCAAATCTTCTACTGAAATCATAGATGTAAATGGAGAATCTCATACCGGAAGAGACTGGTCAATGATTCTCGGATTGGGGCAAAACGTTATCAATAAATATGTCGAGAGGTATGGCCTAGAAAACACAGTCAAATTCATCGAGCGCTACATGAAAAATCCCGGACTGACGCCATTTGAGAAAAACAAAAGCATATATAGTATGTATATGTGTTAATTTAACATGGCGTAGTGGCAGAGAGGTTTATTGCAGCGGTCTTGAAAACCGCCGTGCCGAAAGGCACCTCCGGTTCGAATCCGGGCTACGCCGCCATAATTGGAAATAAGAAAATGACATTATATCTGAATAAGATATGCTCTTCACCGTTGGTAGGAGTAACAACTTGACCGGAAAAAGAAGGACACCGCGGCCTGCCAGGCGCAGTGGCGCCCGCAGGTTCAGCCTGAAGAAATCGTTTTGTCATGCTGGAAACGAAAAAAAACTTTTCCACGCAAATACAACACATCCGAAGAAATTTCCCACCAAGATCTCCCTGGTCAAGCAAAGAAAATAATTCATCAGAGTCGTCTGATCGCCTGAAGAGAGGCGGAGATGAATGCCTCCAGATTCAGTACACTCTACAAGATTTTCTTATTATCCATCAATCATTCTTTTAGGAGGAACGCAAATGAATGTAGTCATGTGCGGGTCGAGCGCACGAATTTATGGAGAAGATGTAAGGACATGTAAGCAGCTCCCTGTTGGAACATATGATGTATGCTTCAGCATGAACAGTGGCTATAGCCTGTCCATGCGGCCCGATCTGGTTCCCAATGAGGACAAAATCTACGGCTCCCACCATAAGAAAATTGAGAAAGTGATCAAGACTTTCGATGCTGTTAATCGAAACCTTGGTATCATTCTTAGTGGCCGTAAGGGATGCGGAAAATCTCTGTTCGTAAGATCGCTATCCCAGGAAGTTCTGAAACGTGGGATTCCTGTTCTGATTGTATCCGGGTGCTTCCCCGGAATTGCAGACTTCATCTCCTCCATCCAACAGGTTGTCCTGGTCGTCTTCGACGAGTTCGAAAAGATCTTCAGTCATACGGATGATGAGCATGACCCGCAGGATGAGCTGCTGCCCATGTTTGATGGTATGGACAATGGAAAGAAGCTTTTCGTGATCACCTGTAACGATACAGGGTTACTCAATGATTGCCTGCTCAACCGTCCAGGGAGATTCCACTATCACTTTGATGTGGAAAATCCCGCAGAGGATGAGATTCGGGAATATATGAGCGATAACCTTCTCCCGGAGTATCATGGGGAGATCGAATCTGTTGTAAAGCTATCCGCAATGACGGATGTTACATATGACTTCCTTCGAGCTATCGCGTTCGAACTGAACCAGGGATACCATCTGTCTGAAACGATGCAAGATCTGAACATCAGCAACGATGACTCTCCGTATTTTAACGTTGAGGTTGTCTTCGAGGATGGAAGAATTTTCAAGTCTTTTGAGAGAGAACTTGATTTCAATGACACCAATGATCAGCGGCCAACGCGGATTGTCTTGAGCGATATGAGAAGCCTTAACAGGGTCGATCTCTCTATCAGATTCCGTGAGACTGATGTAAATATTAAGAACGGGAAGTTGACTCTGGAGCCGGAAAAATTACTGGGGTGTAACATCTCTTTCTTCGATAAAGAAACGGCTCAAAGTACCGAAGAACTTTCTAAGGTAGAATCCGGCTGGTATTGTGCGAAAAATGTGAAGTCCATCATCTTTACGCGCTCTACCTACGGAGATGTCTCCCGTTTTGTCCTTTAATATTTGGTAATTACTCCTTCGGGAGTATTTATTTCCAACAATGTAGATTAAGACATGAGCATCAATTACATATTTGTGTCTTGCTCTTCGCCGTTGGCAGGAGTATTGCATCGGATCATTCGTTTTAATTTGCTCAGTTTATGATCTTTTTGCAGATCTTAAAAAGATCAGCAAAAAGATCATAAACTTCTCAAATTAAAACGTCGTTTCTGGCACAAGCCGCGCAGTTCTAAGGCTATTAGACTGCGAGGCTTGCGGATTGTTGGAACATTAGGGCGGATCTACCGCCCACATGCAGGATTCGTTTAATGGTTAGGACACCGGTTTTCCAAACCGGGAATGCGGGTTCGATTCCCGTATCCTGCTCCACGAATAATAACGGAGGTTAAAATGAAGCTTAAGATTTGGATTGATGATATTCGCCCAGCTCCAGATGGTTTCATTTGGCTTCATAGTGTGAACGAGGCCAAGAGATTTCTGACCGATCCTCATATCTGCTCCTCGTATCAAATCGAACTTATTGATATGGATCATGACGCTGGGTGCTACGCTCCTCTCGGCGGTGACTACATCAAGCTCCTTGACTGGTTTGAGAGAACTGGGAGGAGCTATCCAATAAGGATTCACAGCATGAATCCGGTTGGAAGAGAAAACATGCTACGGATCATCCGAAGAAATGGGTGGACGGAAGTAGCTTGATAAGCGGCCCGTCGGTGTCTGCGGACAGCCATAGCGGCGACGGTCTTCCATGCGTGGAAAGACGGCTTGATGAAAGCTCGTACTCTACGGAGTAAATGAGAAAGGCTTGTAGAAATATCTGGGTGTAGCTCAGCTTGGTAGATCGCCTGATTTGGGATCAGGAGGCCGCGGGTTCGAGTCCCGCCACTCAGACCATAATCTGGTTCTGTAGCTCAGTTGGTTAGAGCTTCCGGCTCATAACCGGATAGTCTAGGGTTCGACTCCCTGCAGAACCACCACATGGAGGATTTGTGTAATGGTGACACACAGGATTTTGACTCCTGAATCTCTGGTTCGATTCCAGAATCCTCTGCCAAAGATTACATTATAGGAAAGGACGACAGCTATGAACAACGCATTCGATCTCATGAGCATGGAAGTCGAAGATGAAGAATACGAAGCGCCCAACGCTGGGTTGAATTTACGAGACATCCCTGTTGGCGGAGAGTTTACAGTAAACGGAATCACCTTTATCCGTCTTGGATTTGAGCAGGGCGGAATTCTTTGCATTACAAAGAATAGCTTCTTTAGAAGCAAGTTCCACGATGAGAACGACAACAACTATCATAATTCGATTGTCCGCCGGAAGATTCTGGAGGAGTTTGTTCCTCGCCTGGAAGGTGTCGATCTACTCCCCTATGAGATGAATTTGATGGCTGGAAACGGAGAGACCGACTATGGTGTTTGCGTTGACTCTGCAGGACTGCTTACTATGGATTTGTACCGAAAGTACCACTATCAGATTCCTTATGATGGAGATCAGTGGCTGTGTACTCCATTCTCCTGTATGAGAGATTATCCGTACGTCGAATATGTCAACTCGTCCGGCAATGTCGGCGGCCACAGCGCGTATGGCGCGGTTAGGTGTCGTCCAGCTTGCATCTTCGCCATCTAAATAATCATAAAAATCGTCCGCCATCAAACATGGCGGACAAAAATATATGGAGGAATGTAAATGAAGTATTACAGCGAAGTCATGAAGAGTCTCTTTGACACTACCGATGAGCTTGAAGCGGCCGAGGCCAAGGTTGTAGATAAGGAGCAGGAGAAGAAGCGCAGAACAGAGGAATTGAGTGCCGCTCGGAAGATCGCCGAGGAAGCAGAGAAAAGATACTTTGCACTTCTGAAGGCATATTGCCAGGATTACGGTGCATATTCCTATCCTGCTTCGTGCAGCTCCGAAGGCTCTACTACCTTGGCCAAGATTCTTGAGCAGATCGGCATTAAGTTGGCATAGAGCTAGTACTTATTACCCGCTCCATTTAAGGAGCGGGTAAATCGATTTTTGAAAGTGAGGTAATAGATGGAAATATGGAGGAAGATTGACGGGTTAGAAATATATGAAGTATCTTCTTGTGGCAGGGTTAGAAGGAATGGAACAAAGTACCTGTCCGGAAGCATAAACAATCGAGGATACATAAGGTACGACCTATGCTTGAATGGTAAGAGAATAGCCAAATCTGCGCATAGACTTGTTGCCGATGCGTTTATTCCAAATCCTGAGGACAAGCCGTTTATAAATCATATAGATGGAGATAGAACAAACAATAATGTTGATAATCTCGAATGGGCAACAAACCAAGAAAATCTATCTCATGCATACAGCACCTTAGGAAGACGGCCATGTAACATGAAACAAGTTGTATGCCTTGAAACGAAAGAGGTGTTTGAGTCATGTGAAAGTGCGGCAGGTGCATTCGGAGTAACCGAATCAATTGTAAATAGGGTTTGTAACGGAAAGAGAAAGACTGCGAAAGGATTTCATTTTGAATTCTTAAATGATATGCCGGTATAGCTCAGTTGGGAGAGCGCAGTATTTGTAATTCTGATGTCGTCGGTTCGAGTCCGGCTACCGGCTCCAGAAATATTATGTGAACTTAGGAGGTTAATGATGGAAAAGTATTATGTTTTGAACGAAAAGTCACTTTCCGGATCATCATATCCACACTACTTCAAGTCACTAGAAAAAGCGAAAGAGAAATTCTATGGCAAAGATGCTTTGCTTGTAAGAAGTGGCGCATACATTTACAAGGTTCCTCCTGAAATTTATTATAGTGCAAAATAATACGCCAGTTGCACACCAAATTTCAAGTCTTTAAGTATACCCAACAACATAAGAAAAGAAAGGAATATAAGTATGAATCAGTTCAACATTCCCAATGCAAAGTTCACTATCAGCGGAAATCAGATTATCATTGACTGCGGCGACATCGATCCGAAGACCCTTTTCAAAAATCAGATTGAAGTCGGCGCTCTGAATCCCGGCAACACCTTCTTCAAGAATGGTGAAAAATTCATCGTCCTGGACAAGATGCCCGGTGGTGAGGTTCTGATTATCAAAGCAGATTTTCTGCCCGACTACTGCGAGTTTGGCAAGAATAACGACTGGCGAGAAAGCCCTATCCGTTCTGAAATGAACAGCGGTAAAATTTATCAGCATATGTGCGAACTGTTCGGCGGAGAAACATTTGCAATATGCGGCGTGATCTGACTTCGCTGGATGGATTGGATGATTACGGCGTGTGCATTGACAAGGTATCTATGCTGACTGCCGCCGAGTATGCAAAGTATCACAAAATCCTTGGCGTCAAGTCGAAATATGATTGCTTCTGGCTGACCGATGCATTATAGCCATTTTATTGATACCAGCTGCTATTTGTCAAATTTTTGATATTATCAGATGCATTACTTTCCCTGAGTTCCAGATTTTTCAATATCTTCAATTCGTCATTGAGACAATGAAGTAAAACATCATATGGGGTATCGACATGAGACAGTACACGATGTATGTATGCGAAACCTGTGGATATGAAAGCAAAAGCCGTGATGATGTTGAAAAGCATGAAGCTAGTCATCTAGGGATTACCGTAAGTGAGTTGCATGAATACAATACGCTGAAATCTTTTGCCAGTTACATGGGTGGTGTTGTTCTTTCTAGCAATAATAATGAAACACAACAGAAATTCGATAAGGCTATTGATGATTTAGTTGCCTTCGAATCAAAACATGGCATTACTCATAATATGTTAGAATATTGATTGAGCAGAAGTGAAGAATTTGAATAACAAATATATGGAAGGCTAATTAAATGGATAAAGAAAACACAAAAGAAAAGGATATTAAAGCAATAGAAAATATCCTTAGTCAACTTGGTATACCACATTCTGAATACATTGCTTCAGTGCTTGCTAGCAACGGAATTGGAGTGAAGGATTGATATTAAAGTATGGAAGAAACAATAAAAGTTAAACACGGATTTTGGGATTTTGTTCATCATTATCGAAACAAAGCAGATGGAACCTGCAGTGTTTGCCGTAAACATGGGCAGCTAAGAGTATCAAGAGATGATTGGGGTGTATGGTATATTGATTCTCCGTATTGTCCTGCTTGCGGCTCAATTATGGATGGCAAAATTATCTATGCGTGAGGGAAAATGTTAGATAATCTAAATAGTAATAAGATCTATAAGTGTGACTGCGGATTAGCATCTTCAATACATACCATGACTACATCTCATGAAGTTAGGCCAGAAACCATACCGTTGCATGATTATGGTGATTTGACGCCAAGCCGTTTAATTGAATGGGAAACAAAGCGCAGATTCATTTGTAAATATCATTGCTCACAATGTGGCAAGGTATTGATCGAACGGAAAGGAATATTATTTTGATACAGGGTGGTTAATATGCGTGAATTAACAACCTATACTGAACGTGATGCATGGCTTGTGACACGTGAACGCATCGGTTATATTTGCGATCCAGGTACAGTTACATTAGATATCTGGACAATAGAGTTATATCAAAAACATGACGGCGGATATTCCATTTTAATAACTACTGATTCAGATGAGTCATGGCTTGTATGTGATTTTGAATAAGTCTAAAAAGACGAAAGGCAGATTTCATAAGGAGGTTGAAGGTAAATGGGGACTCCGGACTTAACCCTGTATCGTGCGGCTATCGGTCAGATCCTTGCAGACGCCGGGATTAACAGAAGTACGATCCAGGAAATGGTTAGACAGATGATTGCCGAAAAGGTAGACAAACAGTTCCAATATATCGCAGCGCATGAAGTTAATACGTACTCTTTCAAAAATAAGATCAACGATATATTCACTGCTGCGATTCGCAGTGCGGTTCGGGACGAACTTAAAAACATCAACATCTCTATCATCGCAGAGAACCATCACCCAGAGGAAGAGGATGATGGATGTGTTTATATCGAAGATGTCACTGGAACAATCGGAGCTTGGCTGTCTGCGGATACATCTGGAATTCCTCCGGAAGCGCTTTCTTGTTTGAGAGAAGCATACAAAATCTGTGTAGATAATTTATAATAGATGGGATGTTGGCTTAGAAGCAGCCATCGTCTAAGGAGTTGTGAGCAGAAGATTTTGGTTGCAAACGAAATCAAGAGATCAAATTACAGTTAATCTGTAAAGCACCAACTGCACGGGTTAATGGCGTTTCGGTATTTTGGCTGGAGGTCATGACTGGCTGGGGTATTTGAAACAGGTTTTGCCGAAGAGGAGTCTTACCGTCAGAGCATTTGGCGTAATAGCACACCATCTATTGAACGATCTGCGAGATTCACTAAGAGTTTATTATTTGCGGGGTGAATAATTTGAATCGCAGCAAGAAGCTAAGGCAGATGCGTAGGTTCATCAACAGATACGGCATCATCGAAAGCGAATATAAAAGAGATCCGGATAAAAACTACCCGCCTTACAGAAAAGGAAGTTACTTCGTATCCTTCTATTCTGAAATCCTTGGGCTAAGTATTTCTGCTGGTCACATTGATAGGTATGAAACCTATAAAGAAATCGTAGAAGAAATCAGACAGTTTCTCAAAAACAATGAAGAATCGTGCGGTCATATGATAAGCATTTCTCATTCTTCATGTGTTCCACATGCTCATTGGGAATGGCGAGGAAAGGATAAAGGATACTTCTGTTCCAATTGTCACAGCGGATGCTTGCTTAATTACGAAAGTGATTGGCATAATTCAGATTATTGCCAGCACTGTGGGGCTAAAATGGATGAAATCATAGATGAGTGAGATCTTAAAATTTGTACGCTGGTATAGGACATACCCAGAACGGTTCGTTGAAGATATCCTCGGCATCAAGCTATTCTGGTATCAAAAGATTATGCTGAGATTTCTTCGGAAATGATACTAATAGGAAGGAGAATGGTATGAGGGAAGTCTCATTCGGAATGTGCTGGCAGGTGTACGGAAGACAATATTTAACTCTTCCGGACGATATTGATGTAAATGATGTCGAGGCAGTCAAGGCCTATATCATGTCTCAATGGGATGATATTCCTCTTCCTGAAGGAGGTTATGTTTCTGGCAGCGACGAACTCGACGAAGAATCTATCGAGATTACCGGTAAAGGAGAATAGGCGATGAAGGATTTATGGGCTAGAGTTGGTATTACATTTCATTTGACTGATGACGAGGCTCAGAAACTGCTCTCTGATTACGAAAACGATATGCAGGGTAGAGCGAATATCATTAAGAACGCTGTATCCGATGGCAGATTTATGCTTGACGGCGAATGTTACTCTCCAAGAGGAGCGATTGAAGACTTCAATCGAGAATATGGAACCTCTTATCCGGAGGAAGACTACGACTTCTACTGGTGATGAAAGGTTAATTTGATGACTAACTTTGACGAGATTAAGAAAAGAATATCAAGCATGAACGCCGACGAACTGATAGAGTTTTGCGGCGGTGGCACTTGCGAAAATGTGCTCTGCTCTTTCGTGAGTAACGGGGATTGTGAAGGAAGCGACCACAATGTTAGTTATGATTGCGAAAGCTGCATCAAGAAGTTCTTGTTAAAAGAAGCCATTTGATAAATGATTATGGCTGAGGCTGAATAGGGTTTGTAGTAAGCTTGCAAAGCCAGAAACCCTGCTCCGAAAGGGGTAATGTCAAGAGTTATGCGCAAATTTTGTAAGTCTCTGGTAGAAATCTATGAGCGTACACAGGTCAATCATAGGGACGGAAACAAGCAGAATAATTGTGTCGAAAATTTAGAATGGGTTACACCAAAGGAAAATACTCGTCATTCATACCTAGTTTTGGGTCATTCAAAAACTGGCGCAAATAATGCAATGGCAAAGAAGGTAGCGGCGTATGATAAAGACGGTGCATTGAAGCATGAATTCGATGCTCTAGCCGATGCGGCTAGATTTTTTAGCGGAGAAACAGACAACTACAATGGAATTGTGAGTTGTACCTGGCAAGCTATACACGGAATAAAGAAATCGTATAGGGGTTTTATGTGGGAATATGCGTAAAGATAATATGCGGGTATGATGGAATGGTAGACAATTGGTACTTAAAATACCATGGTAAAACCGTACGGGTTCGAATCCCGTTACCCGCACCAACATTATTTCCTTTGAAAGGAGTTGCTGAATGATGCATCTGATATCCTTTTTACTTATACTGGTGTCATTTTCTTCTATCGTCGCGTTGGTGATTTGGATTGTATCTATCGTTGATTACAAATGCGAATCTAACAATGAATATGCTAAGATATCTTTTGATGAATTCCTTGCCTTTTATAAGTCTGCCCCCAGTAAATGGGATTTGTACGAAAGTCGTCTTGAATATTCCAAGGGCAGGGACAGGTACTCTCAGATAAAAGAACGAGTTTATTTCAATACATACTCAGACTATAGGAAATATAAGAAGTGGAGAAAAAGAAATCAGAAAGACCAGCTTGAGCGATCAAGGAATAAGAGATTTCTTGAGCTTACAAAGTTATGGTCTCGCGATGTCAATGAGCATTACCAGCTTTCTATGGACGAAATATCTGCAATGTATAAGGATAACTTGGAACTATCCAAAAGATATGAAGAGAACCTGAAGCATATAAAGCAAAAGTACAAAATCCGAGATGAAGATATTGTGTCTTACTTCATTGATCCGATTGACGGCGCGAGAGTTATAAAGACTGATGGAGGATCTTCGGTAAGGATTTCCATGTATGAATTATTTACATAACTGGAGGCAGTATGAAAATTCGTAACCTGAAGAAGTTGAACGACTTTGTTGCAGTCGTGAATGAATGCAAGGGCGCTGTATGGTTGGAGTCTTCCAACGGAGATAAGTTCAATCTGAAATCCATCTTCAGCCAATACCTCGCCCTTGGGAAACTGATGGAGGAGCATGGAGAATATCTTGAACTGACTTGTTCTAATGCAGGGGATAATGATTTATTCCTCGCGTATCTCAATAATCATCCGGAAGTCCAAGCCCAAATCAGTTGACGGAGAAAGATATGGACACACAAAAGATTGCTATTGACACTCCACTCGGAAAGCTGTGCGCTATCGTCGGTGGAGATCCGAAGAATTATCCTGAAATCTTTATTTATATAGAAAGAGATGACGGAATAGAAATTGATTTAGTAGCAGCCGGAGTTGATATCGAGGGCAATCTCGCTAGAGCATATCTCTATGGAGACACAAGCACTGACGAATATACCAAGCGACATATCTGGTCTGAGGACGAGATCAATATTCCTGAATAAGGATGATAGAAGGTAAACTGCAGCGGCCTGCAGCACAGTCCCGAAAACTGTTGGTACGGTCATCCCGTATGGAGATCGACACTCCTGCCTTCTGCCATATGTTGCAGTAGCTCAGTTGGAAAGAGCAACTGCCTTCTAAGCAGTAGGTCGTGGGTTCGAGTCCCTCCTGCAATACCATATATGTATAAAGAGGAGCAGCCTATGCAGAAAATGATTTTGGTATGTGGCATACCTGGGTCCGGAAAGACGACATTCTCAAATCGTCTCGCAGAAGAAACCGGGTTTACTCACATAGATATTGATGATATCTATTCCGACATGAACGGAGACTCCAGAGATCGGAGCCATAAGTTTGAAGTTTGGCAGGAGTTTTTCCGAAGAATTCACGCCGCACAGCAAGCCGGAGAAGATGTAATTGTAGATACGATGGCGCTCCTTGCATATAACCGCAGAGAATTTATTGAATGGTTCCCGGAGTTTGAGGAGCATCATCTCATCTTTATCTCCGCTAAGTTCGACGTCTGCATGAGAAATGTCCAGAATAGAGAGCGGGTAATTCCAGAAACTCGGATGAGAGAATTCTTTGATATTATCGAATACCCATCAGAGATTACGGATTTCTATTGGGATTCGATTACATGGTACATAAACGATGGCGGAGAGTTCATTGAAACATATGAGGAGGGATAACTATGGCAGACGATAAATTCGTTCCCTATGAGAAGATGTCCAAGAAGCAGAAGAAAGAGATGGATTCTCAGAAAAGAGTAACCTGGGGAAGCTGTAGTCCCGTTACACGTTATCCGAAACACAGTTCCGCATATGATCGTAATAAGGAAAGGAGAAACTGAGAAATGACACCAGAGGAATTTCTGAAGTTTAAGTTGCAGCCTGTTTGCATTAACCGACTTCGGGCAGACATTAGGTATATGCGCAAGAATCTTGACGATATGGCGCTAAAAGCTCGCAGCGAAGGCCGCGAGTTCTTCTATTATCGCCCTCTAAAAGACAACGACTGGGGAGGAGAGATTGTAGAAAGTGAGCCGATTTATAAATATAAATGCCTTGAATTCGTATTAAGTGAGGCCGAATATCACGAACTATTTGGAGGTGAAGAACAGAAACATGGAGTCATTTGAGAAGCTATACGCGCTCCAGAAGTTAAGCGGAACCAAGGATAAAAAGAGGTTCATAAAAGAGAATGCTGGCGATGAAGCGTTCAGAACCCTTTTATATTACGCGCTGAACCCGTTGCTTACATACAACATTTCCAGTCCGAGACTGACAGAAGCTGTCAATCGATACGCAGCGCAGAGAGCTGATGGGATTCCTCGTGGAGATTGCCCATTTAGTTCGATTGTCGAGTGCCTGGATTATTTATCGTGCTTGCGCGGAATGGACGATGCTACAGTCCGCCATGTTGCCATGTTAATTGTAGATGAGTATGAGAAATCCGCACAAGACCTGTACATCAAGATCATTTCCAAGACACTGCGGTTAGGTGTTACAGCTAAGACCGTGAACGAAGTGATTCCCGGACTAATTCCGGAGTGGGAAGTTCAGCAGAGCTATCCTATCGAGAAGTATCCTGTGAAACCCGGGACCGAGTTCTGGTTAACGCAGAAGCTCAATGGTGTAAGAGCCACATTCTTGGATGGGAAACTGATTGCAAGAAGCGGGAATCCTTATACGGGACTTGATCACATCACGAAGATCCTGGATAAATTCGGGGAACATATCGTGTTCGATGGAGAATTGACACTCATCAACAAAGGCAATTTGAGCGACAACGAGGCTTTCAGAGTCGCTACTGGGATCCTTAACTCGGACGCTCCTGCAAAGGCCGAAATCGGATACACGATTTTTGATGCGATCCCGAGAGATGAGTTTGTGAATTGTAAAGAAAGTATCACATACTCTGTGCGTCGAGACACCATGAATCATTTGAGCGAGTACCTTGAAGACGATTGCCCAGTTCAGTTCCTTCCGGTCCTCTATCATGGAGACGATCTCACAGTCATTGATAACCTTCTTGAACGAATGGTTAGGGAGGACAAAGAAGGCTTGATCCTGAACGCTGATGTCCCATACCGCCGCACCCGCCACCGCGGCATTCTGAAAATCAAACGGTTCTATACGATGGATCTTCCGATCATTCGGTGCGAGGAAGGCACCGGACGTCTCGAGGGAACTCTCGGAGCCTTCGTTCTCGACTATAAGGGGAACGAAGTTAAGGTCGGATCGGGATTTACGGACGAGCAAAGAGCACGGTTCTGGGAAGACAGGGATGAGCTGGTTGAAAAGAAGTGCTTATGCGAAGTGAAGTATAAGGAAATCTCCAGTGATAAGTCAACTGGAAAGGATAGCCTTCAGTTCCCGACTTTCGTAGCACTCCGAACAGATAAATCCGAGGTAAGTTATGGATGATTCAAATTATAACAGTCCACTGCAAAACATCCTCTGGAGTGGATTTTCATCACGCCATCAAGAAGCATTGATTGACTGGCTTAGGAAAGAGATGTTCGAGATTTACGGCGCTCAAGATAAAGAACCAGACCAAATTATCTCAGAAAAGGATCTTTTAGATTTCCTAGAAATGAAAGTTGTATAAGACTGGAGGTATAACTATGGTTATTCTTTACATATTTCTGGCAGCGGTTTTTGCATCACTTTATTACTGGATCCGACTTCGTAGATACGGAATCGATCATGATCTGGACGCACTTCTCGCTGTTCTCGTCGGAGTATTTTTCCCGGTTACAGTTCCGTTCGCACTTCCCTTTGCCATTATTAGATGGTTAAACGAAAAATTCTGATACATTATTCTGAACACAGTTCGATGGGGCAAACGAAAACAAATCATGCGTAATCAAACAAAGTTTAATTTACTCGTGGGATTCATCCTCTCTACGCTGTGCGGGAATGTCATTTTCTCCACGCTGAAGAGAATCTTCATTACCCAAGCTACTTCTGTTCAGATGGCAATGAATGGGTATATCGCATATAACTGGACGCTCAAATGTATCTCCGGCCTGCATCTGGTATACATGATCGGAGTATGCGTCCTGTTCGGATGGATCTACTACAAGAAGAAAAAGGAGAGTTCAAATGAAGAAGAATAAGTTGCTTTTGCTTGTTCTGATGATTGTGATCGTTTGCGTTTTCTGCGGTTGCAGCAAGAAGGAAGTCCACACCATTGAAGCAAACCAGACTGCATTTCTGATTCCCCTGAAGGGTAATACTGCGAATCAGGCGTCCTTCGAGTCTGAGGAGCTGCTGGGTGAGGCAAAGGTCGCTACCAAACAGGTTTACATTACATACAGCCGTGAGCGCCTCGGACCTCTGCATCGCGAGTGGGTTCCCGACAACATGCTGATTATTGTTGACCGCACTCCTGTCACTCGTGAGTGGAGCGAGGCAGCGGCTGTCGGCACGTCTCCCAACAATCAGGCGATTTACGCAGAATCCAAGGAAAGTATTGGATTCAGCGTCGGAATGAACTGCTCAGCTCAGATCTATTCCGAGGAAGATGCCGTCAAGTTCCTTTACAGCTACAACAACAAAACCCTTGCGGATATTATGGATTCTGAAATCCGTGCGAGAGTTGAGTCTGACTTCGTCGAAGCGTGCGCAAGGTATACTATGAATGATATCTTGGCAAAGAAGGCTGAGATTATGGAGTTCGTGCGCAACGATGTAACCACCTACTTCGCAGAGCGCGGTATTACAATCACTGTCTTGGGCATGAAAGATGGCATCGAGTATGACGACCAGAATGTCCAGACCGCTATCAACGCTGCGTTTGTTGCAGAGAGAAATGCTGAGGCTCAGCAGATCAATAACGCAACCGCTATCGCTAAGGCAGAGGCGGAAGCCGAAGCAATTAAGATTGCTGCCGCAGCTGAAGCCGAGGCCAATCAGCTGTTATCCGCAAGTATCACCGACCGTTTGATTTCGATGAAGCAGGCGGAGCGTTGGAATGGTCAGCTGCCCAAGGTAACGGGCGGCACCACTCCCATTATCGATCTGGGCGAATAAATAAAGGAGAGTTTGCCCCATCGAACTGTGTTCAGAATTTCAAAAATAATATATAGAGGTGAACAAATGAGCAATATACGGGACTCTCTCGGCGATAGAATGAAAAAGTATGAGTACATCACTCGTACTCATCTTATCCCGAGAACACCAGTAATCATCCGTCTGGATGGGCGGGCATTTCACACATTCACGAAGGGATTTAAGCGTCCCTTTGATCTGGTTTTCGCTAAAGCTATGCAGGAAACTATGAAGCACTTGTGCGAGAGTATCCAGGGCTGTGTGCTCGGATATACCCAGTCGGACGAAATCACACTTGTCCTCGTCGATTATCAGACGCTGGATACAGATGGGTGGTTTGATTATAACATCCAGAAGGTCGTTAGTATCGCCGCAGCTTCCGCCACATTGGCATTTAATCGAGCCCTTTACAATGCCGTATCTGAATATCTTCAGACAGATAAGGTTAAGGCGGATTTACATAGCAAGGAACCCTCTGTGAAAGAGCGTACCCAGAAATATGTGGAAACACTTAAGAACGCCGTAATCAAAGGCGGGATGTTCGATGCAAGGTGTTTCAATCTTCCAAAGGAAGAGGTTGCAAACTGCCTGCTCTGGAGACAGAATGATGCAACCAGGAATTCCATCGAATCCGTTGGGCAGGCGTACTTCTCAGCCAAGCAGTTGCATGAAAAGTCCTGTAAGATGATTCAGGATATGCTCCTGACTGAGAAGAACATTAACTGGAATAACTATCCCACGATGCTGAAACGTGGATGTTGCTGCGTCAAGGTGTCTACCAAGGAAGATAATTCCAGGCAGAAGTGGATTATCGACAGAGAGATCCCGATTTTCAAAGGCGAAGGCCGCGACTATATCAACAGCAGAATCTATGTAGGAGAATGATATGAGAGTACTGTTACTTTTGAGAGGCGCTCCCGGCTGTGGGAAATCAACTTGGATCGAGCAGAATGGGCTGAAGCAGTATGCTCTTTCTGCTGACGATATTCGGATGATGTGCGCCGCCCCTGTCATGATGTCTGACGGCACATATCAGGTGAGCATGGACAGCGATAAGTTTGTATGGGATACGCTGTACAAGGTTCTTGAGAATCGTATGCGGCGCGGTGATTTCACCGTCATCGATGCAACGAATTCCAAAACCTCTGAGATGAATAAGTATAAGAAGCTGTGCCAGGACTATCGGTACAGAATCTTTTGCGTGGACTTCACTTCCGTTCCCATCGAAGTTACGAAGCAGCGTAATGCTGGACGCCCTGAAGTTAAGCGGGTTCCGGATTCCGCTATTGATAAGATGTATTCTCGGTTTGAAACCCAGAAGATCCCCGCAGGAATTACAGTACTCCAACCTGATGAACTCCATAAGATCTGGAGACATCCACTAGATATGAATGGCTACAAGAAGATCCATGTAATTGGAGATATTCATGGTTGCTACACCGTTCTTAAGGAGTACTTCGATCGTAACGGCGGATTCAAGGATGATGAATTCTACATTTTCACTGGCGACTATCTCGACAGAGGCATCGAGAATGTAGAGGTTATGAAATTCCTGTTTGAAATCTATTCTAAGCCCAATGTTGAGCTGCTCGAGGGCAATCATGAACGTTGGATTTGGAGATGGGCTAACGACCAGCACTCCCCTTCCAAGGAGTTTGAGCTCTTTACTAGACGCCAATTGGAGGATGGGGAGATCGATAAGAGAGAGGCTCGTAAGTTCTACCGTAAGCTCGGCCAATGCGCATGGTTTACATATGCTGGGAAGGAGTTCTTTATCTGCCACGGCGGGATTAGTAAGATTCCTGAGAACCTCACGTTCCTTGCTACTGAACAGATGATTAAGGGCGTAGGGACTTACAATGAGTTTGAAACTGTCTCCGAATGTTTCCAGAAGAATTCCTCGGATAACTCCATAATGATTCATGGGCACCGTAACACCAAGGGCCTTCCTATTATTGTAAATGACAAGGTGCGTAATCTTGAGGGCATGGTTGAGTTTGGAGGCTGCCTCAGAGCTATCCAATTCTCTGAGGACGGTCAGGAAACTGATTTTGAAATTGAGAACCATGTATTTAAGCCTCGTGACGAGAAGCCCAAAGATATCAATATTGAGTCTGTCGGAGATCTTGTTCTTGCTATGAGAGAGAATAAGAATGTCTTCGAGAACAGGTTTGGAAATATCTCTTCGTTCAACTTTACCCCTGCTGCGTTTTTCAATAGCATCTGGGATGCTCAGACAGTTAAGGCTCGCGGATTGTACGTCAATCTCGATTCCTTGACAATCTTGGCCAGAGCCTACGACAAATTCTTCAACGTCAATGAGCGTGAGGACACTCAGTTTGAGGCTCTTCAGCGTAACCTTGAGTTCCCCGTAACCGCATGTGTCAAGGAGAATGGATTCCTCGGAATTGTAGCTTACAATTCTGATACTGATTCTTTGTTCATTACGACCAAGTCAAATCCTGAGGGTGAGTATGCCGATTACCTTAGAGCAATGATCAGCAAAAAGATTTCTTCTGAATCTATCGAGAGAATGAAGCAGATTTCTAAGGAAGAGAACGTGTCCTTCGTGTTCGAGTGCGTTGATATGGAGAACGATCCCCACGTGATTGAGTACGAAGAAAGTAATCTAATTCTTCTTGACATCGTATATAACGATTTGGATTTCCGTAGAAAGAGCTTTGAGGAGATGTGTGAAATTGCTAACTCTCTCGGGATCCGTCACAAAGAATTGGCATTCAAGATCGATACCTGGTCTGAATTTTATGACTGGTACAATCGCGTTACTGTGGAAGAATATAAGTATAACGGTCGCTTAATCGAAGGCTTTGTAATCGAAGATGCCAATGGGAAAATGGTCAAGCTGAAGCTCGCCTACTATAAGTTCTGGAAGTTTATGAGATCGATCGCATCTGAGGTTCTAAAGAAAGGGTATTCCACAAGAACTTCGGCATTAGTAACTCCCATAGCAAACCAGTTCTATGGTTGGCTTCGTGAGGTCTATCAGCACTATAAGAGCGAGGATATTCGCGCAGAATATGCTGGCCCGAAAGACATTTGCACACTGAGAAAGCAATTCTATGAATCTATGGAGGTAAAATCATGAATCTGAAGGAAGCATTTCGCTGATGGTTTATATTACAGGAGATTGTCACGCCGACTTCTCGAAGTTTAATGAAGAGTACTTCCCTGAGCAAAACGAAATGACGAGAGACGATTTCGTTATCGTGTGCGGAGATTTCGGAATCTGGCACGATACGCCGGAAGAACGCAATAAGCTCAGCTGGTTGGCTAATAAGAATTTCACCATCCTATTTGTTGATGGAAATCACGAAAACTATGATCGTCTCTATGGAGATGAGTTTCCGATTGTAGACTTTCACGGTGGGAAGGCTCACCAGATTCGGGAGAATATATTTCATCTAATGCGCGGATATGTTTTCGATATCTGCGGTAAGAGTTTCTTCGCATTCGGTGGAGCCTCTAGTCATGATATTAGGGATGGAATTCTTGAACCATCCAACTATGAGACCGACGAGGAATTCAAGAAAGCCTATATCAAATGGTATCGGGCGGGGAAAATGTTCCGTGTCAATCATTACTCATGGTGGAGCCAGGAGATGCCAAGTTCCGAAGAGCGTAGATTCGGACTGAAGACTCTGGCAGAGCACGAGTATAAGGTTGACTACATTATTTCCCATTGTGGTCCTCAGAAGATCGCGACTTATTTCTCAAGAGGAATGTACAAGCCGGATGAGCTGACAGCTTATTTTGATTCTGTTGCAAAATGCACAGACTTCAAACACTGGTATTTTGGACATTACCATCACAATGAACAGTACTTTGGAAAGTATACTGTTCTATATGAAGAATTTGAAAGGATTGTGTAATCATGGAAATCACGAAATACATATTCAAGCCAGAATCCAGAACAGATACAGAAGACTGCATCTCTAAGAGTTCCAGAGCTACCGCCGCGCGGAATGTTGCAATGGATGCAGAGAGAATTCAGTTTATGACCGAGCCGAGAATCGGTGAGAGAGCTATTCTCAAGACTGAGAGTGAAGAAAATGGCATGAGAATTATTGCCACAAGCGTTTTGAGGGCTGTGAAATTCGATGAGGATTCTGGTATCATTGAGTTGAAGACGCTCAATAGCGTCTATGTTTTTCGTACAGATAACGCAGCATAAAGAACCAGTCCATAAATAACATACGGAGGTTATGAAATGACGACAGAACAAATCACAGAACTAATTTCCAGTCATGAATATGATTTTCTGAGGGACAATGAGCACCTGAAAGGCAGGATTATTTTCCTAACTCTCGGAGGAAGCTATGCTTATGGAACGAATATCGCAACCTCTGACGTTGATATTAGAGGCTGCGCCATTAACTCTCCGACAGATATCCTTGGCATGACTAATTTTGAACAAGTTGTGAATACTGCGACTGACACAACGGTTTATAGTTTCAACAAATTAGTGAGTCTTTTGATGTCTTGTAATCCCAACACGATTGAGATGCTCGGATGTAAGCCCGAACACTACATCGTTCAAACAGATCTCGGAAGAGAGATGATAGCTAATAGGAAAATGTTCCTTTCTCAGAAAGCAGTAGACTCCTTCGGAGGATATGCTAATCAGCAGCTCCGCCGTTTGGAAAATGCTTTAGCGAGAGACCGTCTTCCGCAGGCTAGACAGGAAGAGCATGTGCTTCACTCAATGGAGTCTGCGGTAAAGTCATTCCAGGATCGGTATACAAAGTTTGACGAGGGCAGCATCTTACTTTACACCGCAGAAAGCAGACGAGATGATCTTGATATGGAGATCTTTGCGGATATAGATTTGAAGAAATTCCCTGCCAGAGATTTTTCAAGTATGCTGAATGACTTGCATAATGTGCTTATCACATACAATAAGCTCAATCACAGAAACCATAAAAAGGATGACGCGCATCTCAACAAACATGCAATGCACTTAATCAGGCTTTATCTCATGTGCCTCGATATTCTGGAAAATGAGGATGTCGTGACATATAGAGAGAAAGAGATTCCAATGTTGATGGAGATCAGGAACGGTAAGTATATGCTTGAAGACGGAACTTATCGACCGGAATTTTTTGAAATGGTTTCTCAGTTTGAGCAGCGTCTTCAGTACGCTAAGGCAAATACAAGTCTGCCGAAACGCCCGGACGTAAAGCGCATCCAGGAATTTGTGATGGACGTAAATCGGAGGTCGATCTAATGGGAAGCCTTATTAAGATTCCCCAAGGTGCTCAAGAGATTATCTCTCGCCTGACTTCCAATGGATACAAAGCCTATGTCGTTGGAGGCTGTGTCAGAGACTCAATCAGAAAGGTTCCGCCCCATGACTGGGATATTTGCACATCGGCAACTCCCGAGCAGGTAAAGGCCTGCATTCAAGCGGATACGATTGATACTGGACTTCGCCATGGGACAATCACAGTGAAGGTCTCTGACGGAAACTACGAGGTAACTACCTTTAGGGTTGATGGGAACTATTCTGACGGGAGAAGACCCGACTCTGTATCTTTTACAACTGATGTAACCGAAGATCTTTCCCGCAGAGATTTCACGATGAACGCAATCGCATTTAATGACATCGATGGTTTAATAGACCCGTTTGAGGGTGGGTTCCATATATTGAGCGAGCTCATTCATTGCGTAGGCGACCCGGATGAAAGATTCAGAGAGGATTCTCTGAGAGTAATGAGAGCTCTAAGGTTTTCAGCTACGCTTGGATTTAAGATTAGCCATCCGACTGAAGCCGCCGCGAAACGTAACGCTCCCGCCGTTAGGAATGTCTCTGCTGAAAGAATCTATTCTGAGCTTACACAGATTGTGTGTGGGAAATATGGAGGGGATGTTCTCCTGAAATACCCTGAGATTTTCTGTGAAATCATTCCTGAGTTTAAGTCGTGCTATGGCTTCGACCAGAATAGTAAGTTTCATCAGTACACTGTATACGACCACATTGCCCATGCCGTCTCAAATTATACTGGAGATGACGCTTGCATAAAATATGCGCTACTTTTCCATGATATTGGAAAGCCACTCTGCTATACGGAAGATCAGAATGGAGGACATTTCAAAAGACATAATCTTTGCAGCTACGATCTAGCACGGAATATTATGTCTCGTTTGAAGTTTGACTCCGATACATTCAACGAGGTTAGTTTGCTTGTCCTTCATCATGATGCGATAATCGACCCTGAACCGAGAGTCGTTCGCAGATGGCTCAGAAAAATTGGTGAATCTTCTTTTAGAAGGTTAATTGAGGTTCGGATCGCAGACATCATGGCTCATGCCAACGGCATGTACGAAGAACGCCTCGACAGAGCATATAGATTAAAAGCTATTCTCGAAGAGGTTATCTCGGAAGACCAGTGCTTCTCGCTGAAGAATCTCAAAATAAGTGGATTTGATTTAATTGATCTTGGTATCCCGCAAGGAAAAGTTATCGGAGACATCCTAGATATTTTGCTGACAAGGGTTATCGACGGAGAGCTTGAAAATGACCGCGAAATATTACTCAATGCGGTGAGAGGATTAACCAAGCAAGAGTAAATAAGGAGGGAGTAAGATGCCGGTTATCCAGTTTCACGAGAAGGATCAATTAACTATTGACTATTCTCAGCTTCAGAAAAATAATCGTAAGCTCGCGGCCGGACTGATCTCACCGGCAACAGAGCAAGTAACCAGCGAGATTGCTCCCGAACACGCAGCGGAACCAATTAAGAAGATCGAAGATATCAATATGATATCTAAGTATCTCATTGAGAAAGGGCGATACAGAGATAACATGCTCTTTATCGTTGGAATTAACTTTGGACTTCGTGCAAGCGATTTACGTATGCTCAGGTTTTCAAACCTAATCAATGAGAATTTGGTTTTCAAGAACAGCTTTCCGGTTTTTGAACAGAAGACGAGGAACACCAGAAAAAGAAAAAAGAACCGCTACATTACTGTAAACAACGCAGTGATGGAAGCGGTTTCTTTATATCTGCAACATACGGATAATGTCTCGCTGAGCGACTATATGTTCCGAAGCGAATCTAATCGTGGCGGAAATCAGAATGAACCATTAAGTGTAAGATCGATTGACAGAATCCTAAAAGGAATCGCATCAGAACTATCACTTAGTACGAAGGTATCTACACACACACTTCGTAAGACATTTTGCTATCACCAAATGGTCTTGAGTCATAACGATAGCAGAAAGCTTTTGCTTCTCCAGAAAATGCTGAATCATTCTTCACCGGCTCAGACACTTGAGTATATCGGAATTACTTCCGAAGAAATTGAAGAAGCATATAAAGAACTCAATCTGGGTAGCGAGACATACTGCTATGTTCTTGATAGCAAGATAGAAGAAAAAGACGAACAATTTGCATAGGAGGATTTACATATGAGACTGAGAAATATTTCTGAAATTGAGGATTTCAAAGCAGCTGTTGACAAGTGCAAGGGACAGGTTTACATCCAGTCCAATGACGGAACACGATTGAACTTGAAGTCAGTCATGTCCATGTATGTTTCGATCGGAACTCTGATCCAGGAGCGTGGAAGCGACTTTGAGCTGTTCTGTGACCTTAAAAATGATGAACAGCACTTCTTCAGATTCTTCATGGATCACCCAGAGGTAAATCAGTAATGGGATATTATACCAGCTTTTGTGTGTCTGTCAGCCCCGCTAAAGGTAACAACCGAATTTCCAGCACCATATCAAAACTCGAAGAAGACCTCATCGATAAAGAAGTCGAGAAGATGCGTGTATTTGAGAGTGGATGCACGGAAGACGGCTGGTTTGCATATGCCAAGTGGTACGACTTTGAAAAAGATATGCTCTTGCTCTCTACCAGATTGCCTGATTTCATTTTCTGCCTCGAAGGAGATGGCGAAGATTCTGACGATAAATGGATGTACTATTACCATGATGGAAAGGTAATGTATGATGGGATTGAGATTGTTCGCCATGATTTTGATCCACGGAAATTGATTAAGCCACGCACCATTCCTAATAAAACTTACTGCTATGAGGAGGACGCATGAGTCATTTTGCTGTTGCCGTGTTTACCGATGGAAACACATCTGTAGACTCTCTACTCGAGCCATATTACGAGGGTCTTGAAGTTGATAAGTACTTATCCAAGACTCGCGATGAGCTCTTAAAACAGGCCAGAGAAGAGCTGGAGGAGTTTAAGAAGGAACGCTACTCCGAGTATCTTAAGGATCCTGAAGCATACCTTCAGAATCATTGTCGAGGGAACCGGAATGATCCTCACTTCGTATATATCAGTACGGAGTTTCTGGATCGTTATAATGAAAGCGATGAAGAAGTTTTGAAAAGAGAGTATGAGTATTACTCCGAAGATATGATCGACGAAGAGGGTAACGTGTACTCTACTTATAACCCCAAATCCAAGTGGGATTGGTACTCAGAGGGTGGAAGATTCTCTGGTATGCTGATGTCAAACAAAGAGAAAGGAAACTTTGACGTACTTCCCGTCAAGGATATCGACTTCCTGAGGATGAGAGTAGTAGAAAAAGAGTCTCTTCGGCAATATGATGAGGCTATTTCGGATGGATTCTATAAGCCAGAGTACCTAAAGAGGCTATACCCAACCCCGGAAGTATATGAGAAGATCCAGATTGAGTTCTGGACAAGAGCAGTCATCACTCCAGACGGGGAATGGAGTGAGCTTGGAAGGATGGGGTGGTTCGGTATGTCGTCCGAGGAACCTGAGGACACCTTGGAATGGGTTGAGAAATATTATGAGAGATTCATTGAGCCGGCGATCGAAAATGGGTGGACTCTTAACATTATCGACTGCCACATTTAGGAGGGAGTAAATGGATCCGTATACCATTGCTGAACAGTCCTATAAGAATGGTTATGCGGCAGGTGTGAGTAGCATCTGCCGCTGTCAATCGTGCGCTTATTGGTGGGGCTCAGATCAGAACGATCAAGATCAATCCTCAACACACTTATGCTTAAAACACCATAGGTTCACTACCTCAAAATATCATTGCGGAGACGCTTTAAGGAAGGATATTCATCGGATCACGATTGATAATGCAAGAATGAGGAGTGACTAAATGGTAACAATTCAATGCGACGATTTTGACATCAGAAAGATTATGGCATCGGGTCAATGCTTTCGCATAACGGAAAAGTATACTGGATACAGACCAGAAGATGTTCGTTACTTCGAGCTCGTTGCATTTGGGAGACTTCTTCAAGTCCAATAGGATGGAAATACGCTTTCGTTCTCTTGCACCGATGAAGAATTTAATCAAGTTTGGAGATCCTATTTTGATTTGGATACTGACTATTCTAAAATCATTCGCGAGGCACAAGAAAAGCACGCAGACGATCCATATCTAATGAGTGCAATTGATTTCAGCCGCGGAATTCGTATCCTTAGGCAGGATTTCTTTGAGACTCTGATCGCCTTTATCATCTCTCAAAGAAAAAGTATCTACCAAATTCGCAGAAACGTGAGCCTTGTGTCGGAGAGGAATAACTGCTGGGCGACTGCCACAGGATTTGGCGGGCATAAATACAGTTTAAGTAGATTTCCGTATGCCAGCGAAATTCCCAGAATGGCAGAGTCGGGAATATTGAGAAGTTGCGCCCTTGGGTATCGCGAAAGATATGTGTACGAAGCCAGTAAATGGTATCAAGATTTTCCTGGGAATCTCGAAGCTGATTCAGCTAATATGGGATACGAAAATGCAATGAAAGAACTGATGAAAATCAAAGGAGTCGGAAAGAAGGTTGCGAATTGCGTTTGCCTTTACGGACTCCACTATATGAACGCTTGCCCTGTCGATGTCTGGATCCAGAAAATCTTTGATGCCTATTACAATGGAGAAATTCCTCGTTGGGTAAACGATCCGAACGCTGGATTGCTTCAGCAATTTGTCTTTATGTACGAAAGACGTACAGTTGAAGTCCCTTTCACTGAGTATGTAGGCCCGCGGCATGAACGTGATGACGACGAGTTGGATTTTCTTTTTTAATTAAAGATAGGAGATGTTATGAATGACAACCGCAGAATGTCAACTCGATACGATTAAACATATCGAGAATGTAAGACACTTCATAAAGCTTATTACTGACAAGCTTACGATTCGTGGAATTAACCATGATAAGCCAAATCTTGAATCTCCAGAAGTCGAGATCTTTACAGAGTATACTCCTAAGCTTGCAGCTTCTACATATGGCAGTCCAGAGTATAACGAGTTCCTTGCAGAAATGCGAATCGCTCTTGAGCATCATTACTCAAACTGCCGCCACCACCCAGAGCATTTCTCAAAGGGAATCAACGATATGAATCTCGTCGATATAGTTGAGATGTTGTGCGATTGGAAGGCTGCTTCTATGCGCCACGATGATGGAAATCTGCTTAAGAGTATTGAGATCAATGCGAAGCGGTTCGGATATGACGATCAGCTCAAGCAGATTTTTATCAATACAGCAAAGCTGTTTGACGAACAGTAAGATACGGAGGAACAACAATGGGATTCTTTGAATCGATTCCAAGCTGCATTTACAATAAAATGGTTGACTGCCCTGAGTCCATGAGGACTTGTGCGAAATGTGGCTGGAATCCTGAGGTTGAAAAACAGCGTACGCTTCAATTCGCAGCCGAACACCCTGAGCTGGTTGACGAATTGGTATACATGGGAAGACTGAATAAGGAGGAAGGAGATCAGAAATGACAGTAAAAATCTCTCCTGGCAACAGTAAGATGGGTGCAGTTCCAAGCGTATCCCTTCCTGCTGTAGTTACCTGCAGAGGGGATTGTGAGTGCAGCCAGAAGTGCTACGCAAGAAAGCTTGAACGCATTCGCAAATCGGTAAGAGAGGCATACAGTTCTAATCTGAATCTTTATCGTTCGGATCCCGAAACATATTGGAGAGAAGTCGAGGCGTCAGTAATGATGACTCGATTTTTTCGTTTCCATGTGTCTGGAGATATTCCTGAGTACAGCTATTTCCAGCGCATGGTCCTTATTGCTCAAAGGAATCATCACTGTGAGATCCTTTGCTTTACAAAAAAGTTCTCCATTGTAAATCAATATCTTGCTGCAAATAACGGCGTGCTTCCACAGAATTTACATGTTGTTTTCAGCGGATGGAAGAATCTTGCGATGGATAACCCATATTCCCTCCCTGAAGCACATGTTCTTTATCGGGATGGGACTACAACAGCAGCTCCAGGATACAACACTTGCGGGGGCAACTGCACAGAGTGTGCGACAACTGATAGCGGGTGCTGGGTTCTGAAGCGTGGAGAGCAAATTGTTTTCCACGAACATTAGGAGGTAGTTGATGAACAGAGAGCAGAAGCGCGCGTTTGTAAAGAACGCACACAAGAAGGGGATGCCAAAGAAGCAGGCCGAGAACCTTTTGAAGATCGCCGATACTACAGGAAATACATACACCCCGTCTCAGCCGGTTAATACCGGTGATAAAGTTACGCTCAAGGTAGATGTCTTGAAGTCGAAGAAGAACTACGACATCATGAACCCAGCGTATAAGGAGTTCGTTGAGAAGTCCGATGGTATTGTATATACTGCGGTACAGGAAGGCACGAAGCTGATTCATCTTGAAGAAGAGCCCAAATGGCTATTCTGGTGTGGCGATCTCAATGTGGTTGAAGCAGCGACTAAAGATCCTCTAACAGATACAGAGAAGGAGGTTGAATGATATACTTAGATAACGCAGCGACGACCCCTATTTCTCCTGAAGTATGGAGAGCTGTCGTTGAGGTAATGAACGACGATTATGGCAATCCGGGAACGCTCTATTCGATCGGAAGAAGTGCAAAAGCAAAGGTTGATATCGCAAGAAAGAACGTTGCTGATAGCATGAAGGCAAAGCCGGAGAATATCGTCCTCACCTCTGGAGGAAGTGAGGCCAATAGCCTTGTGTTCTCCGGCACTGCTGAGTATCTAAAGTCGCAAGGGAAAGACATCATCGTCGTCTCCGCGATTGAGCATGACTCAGTACTCAAGGCAGCGGAATTTGTGTGTATAAAACACGGGTTTCACTTATTAAAAATGGACGTTTCCAGTGCAGGAGTTGTGTCAGTCGAGGAACTTGAGACTGTTCTGAAGGAAAACAGTGACCGCATAGGGCTTGTATCCATTATGTATGTGAATAACGAGATCGGCTCTGTAAATCCTATTGATGTAATCGGAGCTCTATGCAAACGATACGGGGCGTTATTTCATACAGACTGCGTACAGGCTTTCGGGTTTGAGGATATCGATGTTGAGAGGTTCGGTTGCGACTTCCTGTCGGTATCTTCTCATAAGATACACGGCCCGAAGGGTGTTGGAGCTTTGTACGTATCAGATACCGTTTTGAGCAACGGTATTTTGAATCCGATTATCTTTGGAGGAGCCGGACAGGAATTCGGATTACGGGGTGGAACAGAGAATGTCCCCGGAATTGTCGGGTTCGGAGAGGCGTGCCGGGATATCTCCAATAGCGACAGCGAATACATTTCTACTATGGCATCAACATTTGCCAGTCATTTTCTCAGCGAGATAGCTGGTACAGGATTATTCAATCTCGTCTCATTCAACGGGTATGATCCAGAAGTCAGAACAAAGACGCTGAGTATTACAATCCACGGAGTTGATAATGACACCGTTCTCCTTGCAATGGATCGAAAGGGAATTTGCATCGGGACGGGATCTGCTTGCCGAAGTCTTGAAGTGACACCAAGTCATGTATTAAAGGCAATTGGACTTAGTGACGAGGACGCAATGAGCACAATCCGCATATCGTTCTCTAAGTACTCTACTATAAGCGAAGTGAAACACGCAGCTGCGGAGTTGGCAAACGTTTGCGATGTGCTTATAAACAGAGTAATACGATATAATCCATTCAACGATTATAGTTGATTGGTTTATAGTTTTGTGGTATTCTTAGAACGAAAGGATGTGGTTTTATGGTTAGTGACATCAGGGACGAAGCTTTTCTAAATGATGAAGAAGCCGAAGCTGCGATCAACGAGACCATAGAGGAGGTAGCAGAGGCGATCCAAGCCGAAGAACAAGGGATCATTTTTACAAATCCGAGGAAGATGAAAGATCTGATGGTCGTCTATAAACTGATGAAGTATATTACTTCTGGTAAACGTCTAAGGATCACATATGAGATCAACAAACCTTACAAGACGATGGCGTTTGTTTCCATCATCGGTAAAGATTTGAAGTTTTCTCATCCGCAGTGGTTTGTAATGGCAACGAAAATCGCAAGCAATGTAGACATATTCCCCCGTGTTGATGGAACCGTTCAAATTGATTTCACATTTAACGGTTTTGCAAACCGAATTGATTGAACGGAGGTCAGTATGGGACGTTTTAAGTGTTATGACATTGCAGAATCAGTAATTGACGAAGCGACAAAGCAGTTCCACGGAATGATTGAAAGTCCAAAGGGAAAGGAACTGCTGAAATCTTTATGTGATAAGATCGATACATTCATTGAGTCAGTTGACGCCGATGGCTTCTCAGTCGTCATCGACGATAAAACTACAGAGATCTCTCTTTATGTGTCATGCCCGGAGTTTGTAATTGAAGATAACCACCATTCTCTACTCAATGTGTTATCTTCCTCTGCTGAGTTCTGCGTTCGTAAATCTGAGGACATCGAAGACGATGTGGAGTTCCAGTTTATCATCCCCGGAATCTGGTATGTTGAATAACTGGAGGTGACGAATGAACAACGTTCGAAGAAAGAAACTGACAAGCGCATTGTCACTATTAAACTCAGCGAGCGAGATACTGTCTCAGGCTGCCGAGGAAGAACAGGATTGCCTGGATAACCTCCCAGAAAGTCTACAAGGCACCGAACGGTATGAGAAGATGGAAGAAGCTGTCTCAAACCTGGAATCCGCTATTGAAAGTATTGACGAAGCATCTGATTTAATCAGAGACGCAGCCGTCTGATACGGAGGTAGCTGATGGAGCTTATTCTCGCGATAATGATTGGGATCATTTGTCTCATCAAAGGAACAAATGAGTGTTCTGTCAAGAGGCAGAACGAGGAGAGAAGAAAGGCATACGATATTATTGCTGAATCTACGAGGATCGATTATAACGCAACAAGAGTAGCCAAGGAAGTATTATCCGCCCCACTTAGTAGGGCACGCTGCTTCGAGGCGATTATTGACGGCGATCTGAAGTCGATCCTTGGAGAGGGCTGGAAAGAAAGATTTGATAATCCGAAAAGCTTATGGGTTTTTGAGAATGCTCTCGGAGAGCCCGGAGCTTTTGGATATCAGTTTCTTCATCTTGAGAATATTGTATACTATGTCTTCTTAGCTAAAGCGGGACGAGCGCCGGATCATTTTGTTTTGCATAAGATTGAAGGCTTTTCGACAGAAGAATCATATCGGATTATCAAGAGAGTCTGCGCTGTAATTGAGCGTTCAATGAAACAGGCACACCCAGGATTCGAGAAAGAACTTGACATGTTCGTTTGTAGAGTCGGAAATGATGATACTGTCGAGTTCAGATATCGTGTTGAGTATCTTCAACTTAGCAATACAGAAAGGCTTAAAGTGTAAATGTCCTGTTTATTGGACACAACCATGTTGGTAAGCGGATTGCTTATTGACATGGTTGTTCTAATATGGTATTATTTTAGAACAAAAGTTCGTTATGTGCCGAATCGGGCAACCATCCTATTGGTTGCCAGTAGGTTCAACAGGACAGGGGGTAATGACTATGCAGAATATTTCTATGCTAAAGTTCAAAAAGATGTGCGAGGAATACGGACCATCCATCTTTTCTTTTGACATTCAAAACCAGGACTCATGCTTCCTTCAAAGCATAGAATTAACATCTGTCTTTACAGAAATGTCGATGATGTTTAATCCTAATAGAATCTGTCTAAAAAACAACTCAGGAACGATTTGTTTTAATCGTGTGAAGTCAATCAACTACTACGACGAATCACAAGCTTTCGGAATGGTTTTTGGAATCGTATGCGGCAATGGTCTCGTAAACAGCGATGACGTTGTTTATAAGATTATTGTCGATAAAAATTTCAGAGTATAAACTTCAAAATTAACTTGACAATTTTTTACACTCATGATATAATCCAACCGTACGAAAGCCGCAAAGGAGTGTGGCGAAATGACAGGTAGGTATCCAAGAATCGGCGATGTATATATGATGCGTTTCAGCGGTTCCGGTAACGAACAGACCGGATGGCGTCCGGGTTTGGTTTTCCAGAACAACACCGGCAATTATTTCAGTCCTAATATCATCGCTCTCCCGTTCACATCATCCATCAAGAAGTCCGAACAGCCGACACACGTTTTGGTTCCTGCAGACGGAACCGGGCTGCGTAAGGATAGCATGGTACTGTGCGAGAATCCTGAACGCATGTCGAAGGATCGTCTTGGAGCCTACATCACGACACTTTCCGATGAGTACATGGAAAAGATTGCAATTGCAAATCTTTATGCGTCCTCTGCTATTTCGTATATCAATCCAGCATCACTACAGGAAATATGGAAACAGGCAACTTCTCTTAACTCTCCTACAGTTCCAGTGTGATACATAAGGAGGTATGCACCCATGTATAATGAACAAGTCAAGGAATGGTTCGTCTCGGAATATTCTAAGACCGAATCTATGAGAAATTCCCTACACGTTATGTTTGAGGCGGTCGGGAAATATGAAGAAGAATATGGGAAGGATTTCTGCCAGATGAACGCAGAAGAGCTAAGCCATCTCCTATCCGGAGTCGTTGGATACAGATCCAAGAGTAAGCGGGCTAGAAGTTCTTTTCTGCGCTCCTACGCCCAATGGTGTGTTGACAACAACATCCCCGGAGCAACCCTAGAAATCTTAAACATTGACTTCGATTCCCTTGGATTAGATAAGTTTCGCCGTCAAACGGTAGCAAGCCCGCAGCATCTCCAAAGATATCTGGACAGTATCTTCGAAAAGGAAACGGAAGACACTGTTGATGTTGTTTATCGTTGCTTTTTCTGGCTTGCATACATGGGACTAATGAGAGAAGAAGATGCCCTTGAGGTAGATGTATCCGATGTAGATTTTGAGGATATGGCTATCCATTTCAATGGTAAGGATTACCCCTTTTATAGGGAGGCAATTCCTGCTATTAGGAAATGCGCAACACTCACATCGTTTAGATTCATTCACCCGCACTATGATCCGGTTCTCAAATCGAGAGCTGGTGGCACGACCCTACTTCGCGGATTTCAGGACACGATGTCTGTTCAGGTATTCAGATCCAGAATCTGTATGAAAGCGAAAGCAAAGAAATTCTTACAAGAGAATCAAAAGGACGACAAATCTTTGGATCTCAGTCTGAGCTATGACAGAGTATGGCTCTCCGGAAGATTTTTCACGATGCTTGAGAATGAACGCTCTGGAATGAGCGTAGACTTCACTTATCTTGCAGAAGAGTTCATGGAGGGTAAAGAATACAACTTATCAAGCGGACGCAATCTGATTGGAGCTAAGACCCGTCAGATGGCGAGTGACTATAGAAAAGATTACGATCGCTGGAAGCAAGTATATTCGGTCCGATAGTTGATGTTGGAAATTAAGATTGCACGATTATGCCCCGCTGGAGTCAATTATCGTTCAACGTGATGTGCTGCTATAATGAATACATCCTGAGCACCCATTCATTTGGGTGCTCGTTTTGTTTATTCTGTCAATATAATTTTAAGCATTACAAGGAGGAATAAAATGCAGGAAGAACTAAACCTGGTTCAGAAACTCGCAAAGATTCGAGCGATGTCTGATGTAGTTGTCAAGGGCAAACGTGGCTATAACTATACATACGCAGACATTACGGAAATCCTTGCCCACATCACTGCCGGTATGAAGAAGTACGGAGTCACTCTGATTCCTACTATTGTTCCCGGTACATCTACAGTTTGTCAGAATGCTATTGTGAAGACCAAGATTGATAAGACCGGAAAGGCTTACGATAGCACCACTACGGAGATGCTATACTCCGCAGAGATGATTTTCAAGTGGGTAAACGATAACAGCCCCGAGGAAATTATTGAGGTTCCCTGGTACGTCGTGGGCTCTCAGGAAGACCCTTCCCAGGCATTTGGTTCCGGCCTTACATATTGCACCAGATACTTCCTTACGAACTACTTCCAGATCGCACAGCCGGACAATGATGTCGATGCTTATCGTAGCAAGCAGAAGGCAGCAGGAGCCGCCGAAGACAGAGCTTTGGCCGAAGAGTTGATCTCAGAGTTTGATGTAAAGCTAAAGGACTACTTGCAGGCTCACCCTGAAAAGGCAGAAGATATCAAGAAGTTTATCTCCAAGTATGTAAAGGGTGCGAACTACTTTGCGATTAAAGAATCTGCTTTGGCAGCTAAGCTAAAAACAGATTTTGAAGAAACATTCACTGGCGGCATGTAATCAGAATTAAAGGAGGAGTTTAGATTGGGATTTAGAAAAGGTGCATATGCAACAGTTTGGGAAGTTAAGCCTATATCCGATAAGCTAACAAAGGCTCGGATTTCTATCAGTCGTAAGGACAAGGATACTGGAAAGTACGAAGCAGAGTTTGAAGACTTCGTTGTTTTCTCAGGATCCGTAGCTGCTAAGAAGGCAATGTCGCTGCACGAGAAAGACCGCATTCAGATTGGTGACTGCGATATTCGAAACAAGTATGATCACGAAAAGAAGATTAAGTATTATAACTTCATGATCTTTGCTTTTGAAATGGCAAATGGTTGCGGCGCTTCCAGCTCCGTGATAGACACTACAAGCCCTCAGCCTGAAGTTGACAGCGGAGAATTCGACGACTCCCGTCTGCCCTTCTAAGTAATCCTGATAATCAATGGGCGATATGATTTATCGCCCTCTGATTGAGGGCATGAAGTGGTCTTACAGTAGAGCCCACGGATTCAATCAGTGCAAGTATGCTTGGTTTTTGAAGTACATTCATAAATCAAAGGTACAGGAGCGCTTCTACGCTTCGTATGGAAAGTTCATGCACAGACTGATTGAGTGGTATCACCGTGGGTTATTCACTGCCCCTGAGCTGCTCAACATTTTTATCAGCGATTTCTCTTCTAGCGTCGGGGGCGATCGCCCTGCTGATAGAATCGTTAAGAAATACATCAAAGCTGGAATCGAATACTTCAAAACTCTAAAACCATATCCGTTTAAGGTAATTGCCGTTGAAGAGAAGATAGATTTCGAGATTGACGGGATTCTAATGACGGCGGTAATTGATGTTCTTGGACAAGATGAAGACGGCGAACTCATCATTGTTGATAACAAGTCTAGAGACTTAAAGCCAAGAAGCAAACGGAGTCGTCCTACCGTAAACGATAAGACGCTCGACGAGATGCTGTATCAGCTTTACATCTATGCGGCAGCAGTTAAGCATAAGTATGGGAAATACCCAAAGCTATTGTGTTTTAACTGCTTCAAAATCAAGACTTTTATCGAGGAGCCGTTCAGGGAAGACAAGTACGAAGAAACAATCAAGTGGTTAAAGGATCAGATTGAAGAAATTAAAGACGAGGAAGATTTCGCTCCTAATCCTGACTATTTCTTCTGCAAGTTCCTGTGTGATGTCAACCATGATTGTATCTATAACGACATGATTTAGAGAGGAGAATGTGTTCTGGATTGAGAGCAGAAGATATTAACAGTTTGGAAAGTGAGTCTGGCGTAATCGCAACCTTATTCCATCACCCGGACTTCTATTTCTACTCCGAGCATCTGTTGCCGAATCATTTTACAGACAAGGAAAATCAATGTGTGTACACTGCAATTGCGGGATTAGTAAAGAGTGGAATCTTTACGATCGACTCTTACAACATCATTGAGTTTCTGAACTCAAGCGAAGCAACTCGGAGATTTGCAAACGAGCTTTCGATTGATAAGCTCAATGAACTCATGGATATGAGCGACGTACTTGCAAGACATACCGTAGAGGAATATAAAATGTTGGTTTCAAATATAACCGACGCTGCATTCAGACGAGATCTTTTCGTCGCTCTACGGGAATGTACGGGATTATGCGCTCGAAGAGACGAGCAAAACATCGAAAAGAAGGTATATTCCGCAATTGACGAAGTGATGATTGACTACTCTGCGGCTGATGAGGTCCCCGAGTTCAAGGACATGGTGGACGACCTCTGGCAAGAAATTGTAGATCATCAGGACGGGAAAGATGCGGGCATTCCATTCAAGTTCCCCACCCTGAATGAATTTGTAAGGATAGAGCAAGGGGAGCTCGTCGTTGTCGGCGCTCCGGCTAAGGGCGCAAAGTCAATGTTTATGTTGAACGAAGCCGTTGATATTCTCAGACAAGGAAAGTCAGTGTTCTATCTTGATAGTGAGCTCTCGAGCAGGCTGTTCCTGTGCAGAATGGTCTCACATCTTACCGGAATTGAATTTTCCAGAATCAGAAGCGGCAGATATGCGGATGAAGAGTTCCTCCGAATCAAGGAAGCACTTGACTGGATTAAGCGGCAGAATTTCGTACATATGTATCTCCCAATTTTCGATAACCAGACAATCTATACTGCCGTTAAAAAGGTTTCCCATCGCTTTGGAAAGCTTGATGTGTTGATCGTTGACTACTTGAAGCCGTCTGGAAGCAGCACAGAAGCATATACGGTTTATAGCGAGCTGGGAAATTTAACAGACCTTATCAAAAATGAGATCTGTGGCAAGCTTGGTATAGCAGGTTTGGCAGCAGCGCAGCTCAACAACACAAATAAACTTGCTGATTCAGCGAAAATTGCCAGAAACGCATCCACTATCATTCTAATGACGGATAAGACGCCGGAGGAATCCGAAGAAGACGGCCCTGGATCTGGAAGAAAGAAACTCTTTGTTGCTCAGAACCGTAATGGTATGCAGCACGTCGAAGGAGAATGGATAAACCTCGACTTCAACGGTAATGTCTGTATGCTGACAGAATCTCAGACACAACATTACAAGGCAGATCCGTTCTAATCAACTATAAGGAGAAGGTAATTTGAATATTGGAGAACGAGTTGTAAGACACCCTATCACATGCTACAGCGTCCCTCCCAGGCCTGATTTTGCTAGGCCTTATGAGGGAATTATCGTTTATGTCCACCCACAGGGAAGATATCATACTGTCGAATTTGAAGATGAATCAGGAAGAAAGTTCAGGGAGAGCTTCTCAAAATATGATCTGGTTCCCGGTGATACATATTACGATCCCAAAGCCTGTTTCCACGCAGATGAGGGTTAAGATTTTACTGGAAAAGAAAATACCATGTTATTGAGAGGTGATGAATAAAAATGGACTTACAGGATCTCATTAGGAATGTTGACATCGTTGAGTACATCTCCCAGTTTGTTGAACTGGAAGAAAAATCCGGTGAGTTTTGGGGTTAGGCCTGTCTCCATTCAAGGATGAGAATACGCCATCATTCTCCGTAAAACGTGATCCCCCATTTTTTTATTGCTTCTCAAGTGGTAAGGGCGGAAATATTCTTAACTTCATTCAATATTACTTCGGTTGTTCTATAACTGAAGCAGTGCAAAAGATAAAAGAATATTCCGGAATTGATGGTGAGATATCTTTGCCTCGCGAGAAAATGGCCGCGACAAAAGACTGCAAAAAATTTATGCGAAAACAATCCACTGAAAAGACGTCAAAGAGTGTTATCCTAGCAGACAATTTTATGGAGCGATATTCATCTAATCCTGAGAAGCTGGCTGCCTGGGAATCCGAAGGAATTTCAACGGAAGTCCTGGAGAAATTCCAAGTAAGATACGATGATTTTTCAAATCGTCTTGTCTACCCGATTCGCAATCTGGAAGGGAAAATTGTGAACATCGGAGGTCGCACGCTAGATCCAAAGTGGAAAGAGAAGGAGCTTCGTAAGTATTGTTACTTCTATCCGTGGGGGACCGTAGATACGATCTATGGACTTGCAGAAAATATGGATGAAATCCTAAAGAAAAAGGAGATTATCGTATTCGAAGGCTGCAAGAGCGTCTTGATTGCCCACTCATGGGGTATTAAGAACGGGGCGGCAGTCCTAACGAGCCATCTTAATAATAATCAGATGAAGATCCTTGCAAGGCTTGGTTGCCGAGTAGTATTCGCTCTTGATAAAGAGATCGATATTACGCAAGACAAGAACATTCAAAAGCTAAAACGATACATAAACGTTGAGACAGTCTTCGATAAGGACGGGCTTCTCGGGGACAAGGATGCTCCGGTAGACCGCGGCCCCGAAGTATTTAAGAATGTTTACAATAACAGGAGAAAATTTAGATAAGGAGGTGGTGTGGTGAAACTAAAAGATTTGACCGGGATGGAATTTGGAAATCTAGTCGTTTTACGTAGAGCTCCAGATCATGAGACACCAGGAGGACAACGGATTACGACATGGGTTTGCAAATGCAAATGCGGTAACGAAATCCAAGTATTATCTCAGAACCTCAGAAAAGGGCACACGAAGTCATGCGGATGTATGCTTCCATCCCATAATTTGAAACACGGAGAGTGTATAGGTAACGGCAAATCTCGACTTTACAATATCTGGGCAGGTATGAAAGCAATGTGCTTTAATAAGTCCAATCCCAGATATATGTACTATGGGCAAAGAGGTATAGTAGTTTGCGAAGAATGGATGGAGTTCGCTACATTTAGAGACTGGGCAATGCAAAATGGATACGATGACACCTTAACAATCGATCGCATTAACAACAATGGAAATTATGAACCAGGGAATTGCAGATGGGTTGTTCAGAAAGTACAGAGTAATAATTCAAGAAAGAACAAGTTTATTGAGTTCCATGGTGTAGCTCATACTATCTCAGAATGGGCAGATATCACTGGGATCCCATATAAAGCGCTATGGTATAGGTTGAATTCTGGTTGGGAGATTGAGAAATCGTTCACGACACCATTAAGGCAGGTGGCTAGTGCATGAAGACATATGTGCCATATCATCTTCATACAGAGTATAGCCTTCTCGATAGTTGCAGCAAACCAGAAGACTTTATCGCTTTAGCGATTAGAGATGGGGTAAAGGCGCTGTCATTTTCAGAGCATGGACGGCCAATAAACTGGACGGAAAAATGGAATGCCTGTACTCAGGCAGGAATTAAGTACATGCACTCTGTCGAGATCTACCTGACGGAGCAGCTTGAAGAAAAGGTTCGTGACAATTATCACACCGTTCTGATTGCGAAAAATATGGATGGTGTCAGAGAATTGAATGCCCTGGTAAGTAAATCCTGCGATAAGAATCACTTCTACTATACCAACCGCATCACGTTTGAAGAGTTCCTAAATATGTCCAGTAACATTATCTCTACAAGCGCATGTTTAGCGTCTCCTCTGCATAGACTCCCTGACAGTCACCCGATGTATGATTGCTTGGCCAGGAAATATGATTTCCTTGAGATTCAGCCCCATAGTCATCCAGATCAGATTGAGTATAACCAGCGTCTTTATGAACTTTCAAAGAGAATCGGAACTCCGTTGATTGCAGGAACTGACACTCATAGCTCATCTTCATACAAAGCGGAGTGTCGCCAGGTTCTCTTAGAAGCGAAGCATAAATCTTACGGAGACGAAGATGCATTCGATCTTACATATAAGACCTACGACGAATTGGTTGAAGCTTTCCGAGAACAGGATGCTTTGCCGGAAGAAGTATATCTGAAAGCAATCGAGAACACTAATATGCTTGCGGATATGACCGAGGAATTGGTGTTAGACACTTCAATTAAGTATCCTATCCTGTATGGATCCCGCGAAGCTGATTCTCAGAAATTCTTGGAAACTATTGAGAAAAAGTTCAAGGAGAAGCTCGACAGTGGTATCATCCCTCCGGAACAGGAAGAAGCTTTCCGGTCTGCGATTGCAGAAGAAGTTCGGGTTTTCCAGAAACTCCAGATGGATGGGTTTATGCTCTCAATGTCAGAGCTGATCAGTTGGTGCAAGAGTCAGGGAATGGCAATCGGAACCGCTCGTGGATCTGTTGGAGGATCGCGAGTAGCCTATGTCACAGACATTATCGATCTGAATCCTGAAACGTGGCATACAGTTTTCTCTCGATTCTGTAATGAAGATCGTGAGGAAATCGGAGACATTGATATTGACTGTGTTGAGTCTGACCGTCCAACAATTTTCAACTACATCGTAAATCGTTTTGGACGTGACAAGACAGCGCGAGTCGCCTCATTTGGAACCTTACAGAACAAAGGTGTCATTGATGAAGTTGGTAGAGTTTTATCTCAGAGATGGACTAAGCTACACCCCAATGGAGGAAACAATCCGTGGTCGCTCGCAAATATTGCGCGGATCAAGAACGAAATAAGCTCAGCTGATGAGATGACAAAAAAGGATAAGAAAAAGCCTATTTGGGAATATGACGATTTCAAAAATGCAGAGCAAAAATATCCAGAACTGTTCTACTATTTCCGTGGTCTGATAGACACAAAAATCTCTCAGTCAGTTCATCCTGCCGGAATGGTTATCAGTCCTATTTCTCTTAACGACAATTACGGAACTTTTGACAAGGACGGAGAAGTTTGCCTCATGCTGGATATGGAAAATATCCATGATTTTACCGGACTTGCCAAATACGACTTCCTGATTTTGAAAACTGTTCAGGTAATTCGTGATACATGTAATTATCTCGGACGTCCCTATCCTCAATCTCATGAGATTGATTGGAATGATGAGGAAGTTTGGGCTGATATGATTAGAAATCCTGCAGGATTATTCCAGTTTGAAAGCAAGTTTGCTTTCGACAGTTTGAAAAAGTTCCGACCTCATAGCCTATTCGATATGTCGATTGTGACGGCCTGTATTCGCCCCTCCGGGCAGTCTTATAGAGACGAATTACTAGCCAGGAAAGTACATAAAAACCCGTCTGAGATTATTGACCAGCTTCTAAGCGATAATCTAGGATACCTAATCTACCAGGAGGATACGATCAAGTTCCTCCAACAAATATGCGGTTTGTCTGGTAGTGAATCTGATAACATCAGAAGGGCGATAGCTCGCAAACAACGTGACAGACTCGACAAAGCAATGCCATCAATACTCGAAGGTTATTGCACAAAATCTCCAGAGCCTCGGGAGAAGGCCGAAGAGGAGGCAAGAGAATTTTTACAGATTATCGAAGATAGCGCGAGTTATCAGTTTGGATACAACCATTCAATTGCGTACTGTATGCTGGGATATTTGTGTGCCTACTTTCGCCACTACCATCCGATGGAGTTTATTACTTCGTTCCTAAACAACGCAGCAAATGAAGATGACATCATCAACGGAACGGCATACGCTAACAAAGTTGGAGTAAAAATCACAATGCCAAAATGGGGGTTTTCAAAGGGGGAGTACTTCTTTGACTCAGAAAATAAAGTAGTCGCTAAAGGGTTATCATCCGTCAAGTACATGAGTGTCTCTTTAGCGGAAGAACTGTATAGTCTAGCGAAGTCCAAGACTTATATCAGATTTGTTGACGTGTTATATGATCTTCAGACGACTTCTATTGACTCTCGGCAGCTTGAAATCCTGATCAAGATCGATTTCTTCTCCCAGTTCGGAAATCAAAGGGAACTCCTCAGAATTTGTGATCTTTTCTTCGAAACCTTCAAGAAAGGACAGGCAAAACAGATCCAGAAATCAAAGATCGAAGGCTCTCCCCTTAACGACATCGTTAAGAAGTACGCAGTTGGAGAGACGAAATCTGGCGCAAGCGCGAAGAGCTACACGCTTCTCGATATCAAGTCGATCTTGAGAGAGGCCGAAGATGCTGTTCTCGCGCTGCATATGGAAGACCTGAGCGATACACTTAAGGTTCGGAACTTTGCTGATGTAATGGGGTATGCCGGATATGTCTCAGGCAAGGAAGATGATCGCAGAAAGCTATACATCGTTGATGTTTACCCTTTAGTTCGCAAGAGAGACGGAGCGCAGTTCGGATACTCAGTTATAACGAAATCAATCGGAAGCGGAATTGAAGCGAGGTTCACAGTGACAAATAAGCTTTTCGACGCAGCTCCAATCAAGAAAGGCGACATCATCTACTGTAACTCATACACAAAACAAGGCCAGTATTTTAGGCTTGCTGGATACTCTCACATTGTTTAAGGAGGTGAAGACAATGATTATTTGCAATCAGGAAAATCTAACAGCGCTGTTAATGTCATGTGAGAAGGGTGAAACTAAGGTCGCAGCAATTGTTTCTAGGGAAACTGATTTGCTCGAGAGCTATCGAAATACGTTCGTTGAATACTTCATGGGAGATGGAATCAATGGTATCGACTCGGTAAAGCAAATCTTTAATGTTGATGGTGTTGGAGAGGTTGACTGCCTTGTATTCAAGAACGGATCACTTGTGTTCTTATACGCCCTTCCCGGTGAAAGATCAATACCTCGTGCTCAGTCAATGATTTGTACTCAAGAAGATCCGCTGTTTGAAACAGCGGCCATCTCTGAAGCAGCTTTTCAGCTTGGAATTTCCGAGGAGTTACGAAAGGCTATTGCTTCTCAATGCGTTGTAGTTCCTGTCACCGTAGAAGAACCCAAGAAGCGTCGTACCAGGAAGAAAGACCCCGAAGTTGACCCTCTCGACGAATGGATAAATTTCCTGAAAGTAATCAATTAACGGAGGAGCTAATATGGCAAAAGAGATCTATTGCAATGGGTGTGGGAAACGAATGGGACCGATGGAAAAATATGATTATGTATCTATTCGTCAATCCCTGGCCTATGCCTCAAAGTACGATGGGGAATACATTGAGATTGACTTCTGTCCGAAGTGCCTTGACAATCTCATTGAAAAACTCGCGATACCTCCATTCTTAAAGGACTAATTTTTACCCTATCATGTTAATTGTAAACTATACATAAAGGAGAAACACAAAATGGCTTTTACCCGAAACGATATGCTGGAGATCAAGAAGAGAGAACTCGATTCCTACAAGAGACAGTTCGATGATGCGGTAGGCGTTATCACCGACACTATTACTCGTCTGGAATTTATTAACGAGCGTGCGGATCAGAAGATCCAGGAAATCAGCGAGTACCAGGCTCAGCTGGAGGCTACCAAAACTGGACTGAGCGATACCAAGACCAAGAATACTCGTATCATCAAGAACTTCAAATCTCTCCTTGGTGAATAATCAAGGAGGGATTAAATGAATGTTGAAATTCTGAAGCATCCAACCGAAGAGGACTGGATGCTTTGCAAGAAATGTACTCTTGTAACAGTCTCAAAGGAATCTGATCTTCCACCCACCGATGAATGGAAAGTTAAGCTGCTGAAGGCGAACCATTCTCCAATTAGAACGCTACAGTTCTGTTTCAGATTGACCGACATTCCCTACTGGGTATCCGTGCATCTATGCCGGCATGTTCATGCAACACCGTTTGTATCTACTCAACGCAATGATCGCCAGGTCAAGTACGATCGCGGTAAGGCTCCTCAAGATTCTCCAGTGAATATGTGCTGGTACATGAATGCTGAAGAGCTAATCACTATTGCTCATAAGCGTTTGTGTACTCAGGCATCCAAGGAGACTCGGGATATTATTCGTATGATCTGCGATAAGGTGGTTGAAGTTAATCCTGAGTTCAAGGATCTCCTTGTCCCTCTATGCGCATACCGCGGTGGCCTCTGCGAGGAATTTAATTGCTGCGGCTTGAACAAGAAATACATAAAGAAAGAGGTGGCCGAATGAAAGTCATTCTAATCTCCGGCCACGCTCAGAACGGGAAGGACACTATCGCTTCTCTACTTGAGAACGAGCTAACAGCATCCGGGAGAAAAGTGTTAGTGGCTCATTACGCAGATCTTCTGAAGTATATCTGCAAGACCCTCTTCAACTGGAATGGTCAGAAGGACGAAAAAGGGAGAAGACTCCTTCAGTACGTTGGCACTGACGTGATTCGTGAGAAACGCCCAAGCTACTGGGTAGATTTCATCGCCGATATGCTGGATCTCTTCGGAGACAACTGGGACTATGTGCTCATCCCTGATACCAGATTCCCCAATGAAGTGGAAAGAATCGCTGAGAAGTTTGATTCCATACATATCAGAGTTGTGAGGGAAAACTTTGTGAGCCCTTTGACTCCAGAACAACAGATGCACCCGTCTGAGACGGCGCTGGATAACTGTGATCCCGATGTGCTGATATATAACGATGGTAGCATTCAGGAGCTAAAGGAAACGATTCACTATTTAATTTCGGAGGTACTTTAACATGGAAAAGAAGAACGGCTATTACGACATCGAGTTTGATGTGGAAGATGTTGCAGAGGAGCGCGCCACTCTGACTGAGTTGTTTTACCTGAAAGACCTGAAGCAGCGGAAGTTCTTTCTGAACGTTGACATCTATCAGGAAACCGTGGCCGATATTGTTCGCCACATCATGCAGATCAATAAGGAAGATGCCGGAATTCCCGTAGAAAAGCGGAAACCTATCATTATCTATGTTGCTTCTAATGGCGGAGATGTTGATTCCGGTTTTGAACTAATCGATGTGATTTGTTCCAGCATGACTCCCGTTTATACCGTCAATATGGGATACCAGTATAGCATGGGATTCCTGATTGGCCTAGCTGGCCATAAGCGCTTTGCAACAAAGCACGCAAAGTTCTTGATGCACGACGGAAATGAGTGGGCTTTTGGTACTGGCCAGAAGGTGCAGGACCGCATTAAGTTCAGCGCACGTATTGAAGGCCGTGTGAAGGAATATGTGCTGGCTCACAGCAAGATTACCGCCGAGGAATATGACAGCAAGCTGCGCGTTGAGTGGTATCTGTTTGCAGACGAAGCCAAGGAAAAGGGATTTACTGACTATATTATCGGCGTAGATTGCGGCTTGGAAGCCATTGTCTAAGGAGTCGAGTATGGCAGCAAAGAAGAAGCAGGTTTCAGATACATATTGTCCCAATCCGCCACAGACGTTAAAAGACCAGCCCTTCTTTGGGCTGGTTCTTGATGACGAACAGCAAGCATTCCGGGATGCGGTATGGGATAAGAACGTAGATATCGTCTTTGTGAATGCGAAAGCAGGCACTGGTAAAACCACAATTGCGACCGGGATCGCAAAACTGCTCAAAGACTATGGTTTTTATGAGAAAATCATCTACATCATGGCTCCATGTGGGGAGAGAAAGCAAGGATGGCTTCCAGGAACTATCACAGAAAAAAGTTCTGTATATTTCGAAGCATTTTATCAGGCTTGTATTGATTGCGGAATCAATCCTCAGACTGATTTCAATACCGAGAGTATGGTAAACCAGAAAAATGGTACTGGGTATATTACCTGTCTCACTGATACCTATGTTCGAGGTACAAACTTTGACAACGCAGTCGTGATTATCGATGAAGCACAGAACTACACAGTTCCCCAGCTCAAGAAGGTGCTCACACGAGTGTGCAATAATACAAAGATCATTGTTATCGGTCATGATCTCCAGTGTGATTTGGATTACCCCGAGAAAAGTGGATTCATGCCATACCTCGAGCACTATAAAGGCCGTGAACGGGCAAGAGTATGCGCCTTAACCACCAATTATCGCGGCTGGGTAAGCCAGTGGGCTGATGAATTGGAGGAATAAGGTGAAAAATCTGACCATTCTTGTAGATATGGATGACACAATCGAGAATTTATCCGAAGCCTGGATCAATTTTCTCAATAATCGCTATGGGACAAGCGTAAAATCGGAAGACATTACCGAATGGAGCATCGAAAAAGCATTTCCAGAGATACCAGCAGATGATGTGTACGGTGTTTTGCGTGAAGAAGCTTTGTGGGAGACGGTAAGACCTCTCCCAGGAGCTGTTAAGTATCTGAAAAAGCTCATTGATGATGGAAATCAGGTATTCATTGTTACCGCATCTCACCCAGATACTGTTAGCGCAAAGATGAATAATGTTTTGTTCAGATATTTTCCGTTCATTTCATATGAAAATGTCGTGATTGCAAGCAAGAAACAGTTAATCCAGGGAGACTTTCTGATTGATGATGCTCCACATAACATGGGAGGATCATACAAAGGTCTTCTGTTCACTGCCAACCACAACAGATCTATCACTGATGATGAGCTCATGGGTATGAATGCAGTGAGAGTAGACAACTGGAAAGAAGTTTACGAACTGATACACGGTTATCAGGTACATTCTGAAAAGAAAAGTAAGGGAGGAATCAAATGACAGTAAGAGAATGGCTAGGAGAAAATAACAAGCTCGGAATTGATATCTGGGAACGCAAGTATCGCAGGAACGGAGAGGGTTTCGATCAGTGGATCAGCCGTGTATCAGGCGGAAACCAGGACATTGCCAGAATGATTATTGAGAAAAAGTTCCTTTTTGGCGGACGTATTCTCTCAAATCGCGGGATGAGCGATACTGGAAAGAAAGTTACATATTCCAACTGCTATGTCATTGAACCTCCCGAGGATAATATTGAATCAATCTTCGATAGAGCAAGCAAGCTGGCAAGGACATACAGCTATGGTGGAGGCTGCGGACTCGATCTGAGTAAGCTTGCTCCCCGCGGCGCAAAGGTAAATAATACGGCGGATGCAACAAGTGGGTCCGTCAGCTTTATGGATCTCTATAGTCTTGTGACTGGGCTGATCGGTCAGAATGGGAGAAGGGGCGCATTGATGCTAAGCCTATCCTGTGACCATCCAGATTTAGAGGAATTCATCGGGATTAAGTCCGATCTAAATAAAGTGACCAAGGCTAACATCTCGATTCGCATGACTGATGAATTTATGACAGCGGTTAAGAATAAGGAAATGTTCACTCTGAAATTCTCCCGTCCTGAAACCGGAGAGACGATTGTAAAAGAAGTGAACGCCTATGAAATCTTTAAGCGTATCTGTGAGATGAACAATGATTACGCTGAACCCGGTATGCTTTTCTGGGATCGAATTGAAGGTTACTCTCTGTTAAGCAATGACCCCAATTTCAAGTATGCTGGCGTTAACCCTTGCGCCGAGGAACCCCTTCCAGCAGGCGGATCCTGCCTACTTGGAAGCCTAAATCTATCGGCATTCGTTGATCCAAGCGGAATCTTCCACTTCGAGGAGCTTCATGAAGCAGTCCATTATGCGGTCATTGCTCTAAACGAGGTTTTGGATGAAGGTCTTCCACTCCATCCTCTGAAGGAGCAGCGCGAATCTGTCAGGGACTGGCGCCAAATCGGATTGGGAATCTTTGGTTTAGCAGACTGCTTAATCCAGATGGGAATTACATACGGAAGTAAGAAAGCTATCATGCTTTCCAACCAAATTGGATTCGCAATTGCAGATGAAGCCATTCATACATCGGCGATGCTTGCTAAAGAGTACGGCCCCTACCCAATGTATAACGCTCCTGCCGTCATGAGTTCCGATTTCTTCCAGAATAATGTGTCTCCGACCACTTTAGAGGTTGTTAAGCAGTTTGGCCTTCGTAACTCTCAGCTCTTGACTATTGCTCCAACAGGAACTCTATCAAGTATGCTCGGAGTTTCAGGAGGAATCGAACCGATCTTCGCAAACTTCTATACCAGAAAGACGGAGTCTCTTCATGGGCATGACGAATACTATAAGGTATATACGCCTATCGTCGAGAGATATATGAAAGTTCACGATCTGACGGATGACTCGGAGCTCCCTGAGTATTTCGTTACCGCCCAGACAATCCATTACATGAACCGTGTTGAAATGCAGGCAGCTTGGCAGAATCATATCGATGCGTCTATCTCTTCGACCGTGAACGTTCCTAATGATTTTACTACTGAAGACGTCGGTAATCTCTATATGCAAGCATGGGCTCATGGCCTGAAGGGAATCACGATGTTCAGAGATGGTTGTAAGAGAGCTGGGATTCTAACTACTGATACTCCAAAGAAATCTGACGCAGAAGAGTCTACTGAGGTGCTCCCTCGAGGTTACATCATTGATGCGAGCGATGACCTCGTTGGTAAAAAGCGCAAACTCATTACCGGATGTGGTAGCCTGCATTGTGAGGCATTCTTCGATCCAGCTACAGGTGATCTCATGGAAACATTTTTAAGTAAAGGTTCTACCGGAGGATGCAACAACAGTTTAATTGGGTTAAGTAGAATGATTTCGATTGCCGCTAGAGCCGGATGCCGTATCGAAACTATTGTTGATCAGCTCAATAGTTGTGGTTCATGCCCATCGTATGCAGTCCGTAGAGCTACGAAGCACGATACATCCAAAGGGTCTTGTTGCCCGATGGCCGTTGGTAATGCCCTGCTGGATATGTGGAATGAGATGCAAAACGATATTAAGTGTGATGATGAGGAACTTGTGCGTAGCGAAAAAACTGAGGCAACAGACAAGAAACAGGGCAAAGCTTTCGTGCAAGCTCAAACATTATGCCCCGAATGCGGAGACCCCCTTGTTTATGAAGGAGGGTGTGTATCGTGTAAAAGTTGCGGGTGGAGTAAATGCAACTAAAGACATGCTCCGTTTGCAATCAAGAATTGCCAATCGACCACTTTTATAAATCCAAATACAGCAGAGACGGGCATAGAAGCGAGTGCAAGGATTGCTCAAAAAGTAACAACAAACGGTATTACGAATCTCACAGGCAGCAGGTACTTGATAACGTTGCTTTATATGCCGAAGAGAATAAAGATAGAATTAAGCAATATCAACGCGAATACCGTCAAGAAAATGCAGTCAAACTCCATGAATACATAAAAGGGCACAGTATTGGCAAACGCAAAAAAGATTGACTCCTATAAAACACCATGCGCTAAGTGCTGGGAAGAAAGGCCGTATGTGATAGATTTCCACCATATCGATCCATCGACCAAAAGTTTCACAATTGGTGCTTCTTATCGAGGAGACGGTGAAAAGGTAAGAGAAGAAATTGAAAAGTGCATATGTATTTGCTCGAATTGCCATAGAGAGTTTCACTATATCTACGGAGTCGTGCCGAGCGATCCCGTAAATCAATTAGCGGAGTATTTAGGAATAACCATTTCATAAACGATGAGCGGGAGAAATCCCGCTCAAATGAAAGGAAATAAGTATGCTAAAAATGTATATTGGAACCTTCGAGGGGGACCCGGTTGATTCATTACGTCCTCGACAGGGAGACGTCATTATTCACTCGTTTAATGGGGATTCAGATCTAGAAAGATCTCGTTTAGTCCATTCAGACCTCGTGCAAGCGTTCCCTGAGAATACGGTCATCTCAGTTCCGGACTCAGATGCTGTCGATCTTTTAGACAGACAGTCCACTATTGAGTTTCTCCAGGCGATGCTGTCATCTATTCAGTCTAAGGAATTTATGTAAACTGAGATACGAGGTAAATAGATGAGAACTAATTCTGAAGAACGAAAGGTTTTTGCGGTGCTAGGAGCGTCGAACCATAGCACGAATGAGCGTGAAGAGAATGATTACTACGCTACGGACCCGGTAGCTATGGAGCTGCTTTTAGATATCGAACAATTTTCTCCAGCGGTTTGGGAGTGTGCTTGCGGAGAAGGCCATTTGAGTAAGGTACTCGAATCCAGGGGGTATCATGTTATGTCTACCGATCTGATTGACAGGGGTTTCGGGGAGTCCGGCGTAGACTTCCTTGACTCTGACATCGTATTCGATGGTGACATCATTACGAACCCTCCGTATAAGTATGCCAAGGAATTTGTAGAGCACGCGATTGAGCATGTGACAGACGGACATCGGGTTGCGATGTTCTTGAAGATCCAATTCCTTGAGGGCAAGGCTCGACGTGAGCTATTTGAGAAGTACCCTCCCCAATACATATACGTTTCTACGAATCGAATCAACTGCTGCAAGAACGGAGACTTCAGTCCTGAGCAGCGGAAGAACAACAGCGCACAGGCTTATGCGTGGTACATATGGAAGAAAGGATTTACAGGAGAGCCTACTGTAAGATGGTTTAACTAATGAACCCCTTAATTGCTTTAGTAATTATCACAATTTTCGTCTTGATTTTGACAAATGACGACCACTACGGTGGAGGTGCGATGCCCCGGTATGCCTGATACAATTTCTTTAGAGCAGATACTGAGTAATGCTCCCGACAATTTCGTAATTCTGGATGCGTTAATCAGATGCTATGAGATTGTCAGCACTCACAATCGCATCGTCTGCTCCATCAGTGGGGGGGGCGATAGCGATGTAATGCTTGATATGCTGTTAAGATGCGGGGCGAGAGATAAGACAGACTTCGTGTTCTTTAACACAGGCCTCGAATATCAGGCAACGCTAAACCACCTTGACTTCTTGGAAAATAAATATGGAATTGAAATCAAACGTATACGTCCAAATAAATCGATTCCAAGTTGTGTCCGAGAGTACGGTATTCCATTTTGGGGAAAATTCGCATCTGACATGATGCGAAGGTTGCAATTACATAACTTCAAGTGGGAAGACAAACCATTTGATGAACTCTATAAGGAATACCCACAGTGTAAATCCGCATTGAAATGGTGGTGTAACGTACACGAAGGAAACACGACGCAGTGGTCTATCGAGCGTTCTCCATATCTAAAGGAGTTCTTGATTAAAAATCCACCTGATTTCAAAATCTCCGGTATGTGCTGCCAACACGCAAAGAAAAACCCGATTCATAGGGTTATCTCGGAAGGCGGATATGATCTATCCTGCGTCGGAATCAGAAAGTCGGAAGGCGGAATTAGATCATCCACATATAAGACATGCTTTTCAGAAAAGTCGTATTGTGGTGCGGATGTCTTTAGACCAATATTCTGGCTAAGAGATCCAGACAAAGAGGCGTATTGTGAATTTTATGGAGTAACTCATAGTCAATGTTATACCGAATACGGACTCATTCGTACCGGATGCATAGGTTGCCCATTTGGGAAAAGATTTGAGGAAGAACTCAACGTTCTTGAGCAATATGAGCCTAAGCTTTATAAAGCAGCAATCGGTGTATTCGGAAAGAGCTACGAATACACAAGAAAATATCTCGAATTCAGAGAGGAAATGAAAAAGAATGCAACTTAATCCTATTGTTTGTTCTGAATTCCCCGACGAGGTTAGCGGGGATGTTATCAGAGAATATACCTCTTCGAGCAGAAACCAGCATAAGCGCAAACCCTCTCCGCCAAAAGTTACATTTGAAGATCTCCCCAATACAACTGAGCAGGCGTTATTCGAATTCATTCAAAATCATCCCTGGTGTGCGTCATTCATCGTATATCTCAGAGCGAAATATAAGTCTCAGCCAGAATGGACATACATGGTTGAGTGCTGCAGCGAGGAGTTTCCAGTGAATTCAATTCTCTGGCTTAACGATTGGTACGAAGGTCAGGATGACGTCGAGTATCTCTCTGTAGCTGCTGTTGGAGTTTGAGTCAGAACAACTATATATTGTGTTTGTCTAAAGAGATAGGCACAATATATAGTGCATAAATTGATATAAAATGCGAGTTTTATAAATGGGTTGATGCTCAATAAATGATGCAAACATATTAAATGCGCGCCGTCCACGAGTATCGTAATACCAAAGCATCATGCCACCTGGCTGGACTAATGACGTGAGACAATCATGGGATAATAAAATGGGGTTCCCAAAATAATGAGAAATAGAGGAGGACTTATGAAACATAAAATTGGAGATCGCGTCCGTGTTATAAACCCACATACTGGGGGAAATTTTGACGATGGTGACATCGTTGTTATTGAACAGATTGGATTCGAAGATGACCTCGATTGCTATGGAGCGATTTCTCCATACGATGGTATTATGTGGTTCTTAAGGGAGGATGAAGTCAGACCGGCCACACGAGCTGATTTTATTAGATCCATGTCAGATGAGCAGCTCGGTAAATTTCTTGGTGAATGGGCTAGTGATCCTCCTGTTTGGAGGCGAGATGGAACGGGAGAGGTTATGGCCTGGCTAAGGGATCCGTTCTATGTGCAATAACTAAATATAGGGAGATATTCATGGAAGCTATTATTATTGATAACAACAAGGTAATTATTGACGGTGCCGAGATTCCTCCATGTCCCTCAGAAAACAGTCCTTTGAGCAAGTATTCCTGTTCCACCACCATCATTAACAGGAAGATATACAAGAACGGATACGAGTGGACAGGGGCCAAGTGGAAGAGGTCTCTCCCAGCACTATGGCATAAGTATTTTTAAGGAGAAAACGATATGGAAGTGGAAGAAAAATATCCGTGTGATTCTTGTGGTCAGGCAGACAAATGTGATGGCTGGGAAGCTCGGTTCTGCTGTACGTTATGCGAGTGGATGGGAGCAAACCATTGTGATGATTGCGATCCATTCGATATCTGACGAGGAGGGTCTATCTTGTATAGACGCTTATTTATTATGCGCAAAGATTTGAATATGAGTCCGGGGAAACTCGCTGCGCAAGTCGGGCATTGTGCCGAGGCTTACTGGACTCACCTTCTGAGATCCGGAAGCCCGGTTCCAGAGGATATCATGCGTGAGTATGTCAACGGAACTTTCACCAAAACAATCTGTCAGGCTCGAAATAAGAACCATCTCCTGAAGGCTGCCGATATGGCACGAGAACTGGGGCTCGTAGAGTCTAAGGACTTCGGATTGATCTGGGACGCCTGTAGAACAGAGTTAGAACCAGAGGAAGAAAACGGTACGACTCTGACAGGAATCTGGTTCCGTCCCCTTCCTGATGAAACAGCTCATGCAATCAGTAAGAAGTATCATCTATACACATAGGGAGATAAACATGGATCACTGCATAACGTGTGCGTCCATCAGAAAGTGTAAGGACGCACTTAAGAATGGACATCTTATCCGGTGTCCATATTTTGGAGACTTATCAAAACTTGCCACTCTTTCTAATCATGATTCAGGGGAAACATGCAGAAATTGTAAGCATTATCACGATACATTAGAGGGAGAAGGAGGATTCCACATTCATGACTATTGTGATGCGTGGATGGCTCAGATTCCAAACAGCATCATATTCGACCGGCTTGGGTTAGATGACGGATACGATGATATTGAATGCGGACTGGCGAGATGCTGGGCTTTCAAAATGAGGGACGAAAGCATCCAAACAAAATTCCCATCAAATATTTAGAAAGCACAACGAGGAGAAGAAAATGAAAAAGGTTTTCAAACACACCGATCTAATTTTATGGATAGTAATTCTATTGAGCGAAATCTTGATACTCATTGGAGAAATGCAAAACCCATCAGTACTTGGCATAGTCCTTGGCGTAATCGCAACGCTACTTTGCCTTCTCAATGTCCTTATTACACTGCGGCAAATTAAAAATTCTAATAGCGCTGAGAAAAAGGAGAATATAAATGAGGATTAAGAGAGTCAACGATAAAGCAATTATCCCTACATACGGCAGCGAGAATGCCGCCGGAATGGATATGTACTCTATCGAAAACGTAACCATCGAACCACACCAGACAATCATGGTGCATACCGGTATTTGTATGGAAATCCCGACTGGATACTTTGGCGCTCTATATCCCCGAAGCGGACTAGCTACAAAGCGTGGACTTCGACTGGCGAATTGCGTTGGGGTGATTGATTCCGACTACCGAGGTGAGATCGTCGTTGCACTCTACAACGATTCTAATGTATTTCGGGAAGTGTGTGAGGGAGATCGTATCGCTCAGCTCATTATCAGTCCATACGCTCGCCCTGTCAGTTTTGAAGAGGTCGAGGAACTCAGTTGTACCGAACGAGGTATCGGAGGATTCGGTCACACCGGAAGATAAACACCGAGATCAAAACGAGCAAAGGTGCAGCCATACCATTATTGCACTTGACAATTACTATAAAAACAACTATAATAAAAACACAGGAAGATGTGTGCTGGTAACACACACCTCCCTGCGGTGTCAGCCCAGACGGTTGCCACAAACATACAAACTTATCGGGCAGAGAGCCTAGCTCTCAAACATCCGTGAGCCGTACTGCTGCGAACAGACGGCTCACTTCTTCTTTCTATTGATGAATTTTTCAATCCAGGTCAACACATGAGATATGATTGAAACAATCCAAAACAGATTCTGAAGTTCTATATGTATCGCCTCCCTAGGAAAAGATTTCCCGCGAGGGCTATACACACGCCTCCATTCCGCTCTCGCGGGATGACAGGCAACCGTCTTTTAACCGTACACCGTCTACAAAATGGTGAAAACTCAACTGTGGACGGCAGGCTTTCACAAAAATATTATACTACATTGTAAGAAAATGTCAATGTGACATATTTGATAGAGCCGCCCGAAAATTGCGGCTCTTTTTTATTAAGAGAGAACTGAGTAATGAACATTAAGAGAATCAGTGACAACGCCGTGGTATCGGCGGTTTCGGTCACACCGAAAGATAATTTATGGGGCGGTTTCCGCCCCTTTCTTTTATACATAACAAAGAGGTCGTCAAATGCAAGAAATAAAACTCTTGACTCCAAAAGACATTCAGTGTATATTTGACATAGGTAAGAACCAAGCGTATGCGCTAATGCATTCCGCAGGCTTCCCGTCCATCGTAGTGGGGAATAGAATCTATGTCGAACAAGAGCATCTTCGTAAATGGATTGATGCTTATACCGGTCGAAAATATCTTCTGTGAAAATAAGTAATAGATAAGTAATAAATTCTATTGCTAAAGCGGAAAAGTCGTTGCTACACAATAACTTTTCGGCCTGAGACCCGGGTCTCCAAAACCGTAGGCTCAGGGTTCGAGTCCTTGTGCCCCTGCCACTTTTCACAGAAAGTCGTCCGGTTTAGGGCGACTTTTTTGTTATGTATAAACAAAAAATCAGCTATAAACAAACAAGTGTTTGACAAAACTCAAATGATGTGTCACTATTATTCCCGGCTAGTCACTCTTGATAAGTAATAAATAAGTAATACAGAGTAATACGACAGCCCCTCCCATAATACATATCAAACACTTGGAGGTCGCAATATTATGGCTGATAAAAAAAGACGTGATAAAGGTGATGGCTGCATCTCTCAGCGTGCTGACGGAACATGGACTGCTCGAATTCGAGTTGGTCTTACTCCTGAAGGCAAGCCGAAGATCAAAGCCTTTTACGGAAAATCAGAACGAGAGGTAAAGAAAAAGCTAAAAGAGTTTGAAAAGGAATTGCATAAGAATGACATGAGCGTCGTTCAAAAAGGAACCGTGGAATCCTATATGCTTAACTGGCTCCGCTCTGTAAAGTCCAACGAATTGAAGCCTAAGAGCTATGACCGTCTTGAGCAAACCTTGACCTATCAGGTAATTCCCTATATCGGGCATCTTCAAGTTGCTGCGATTCAGCCTGATGATGTGCAGAAGATGGTCAACGAGTTGAAGGATAAAGGTCTCTCCTATTCCACAATCAAAAAGGCTTACGATGCCGTAAACGATTGTTTTCGTAATGGAGTTATTAAGCGTACTGTGATATACAATCCTGCGCTCGGAGTGTCTATTCCTGCCAAGAAATCATTCGGGAAGGCCAAGATTAAGTGTTACACAAAAGAGGAAGCAGAGCTGCTCTGTAAGGCTTCTACGGCTTGCTATAAAAACGGTAAGCCAATCTACAGATTGGGGAATATTGTAAAGCTTACACTGAATACGGGGCTACGTTTGGGAGAACTCCTTGGTCTGCGATGGGAAGATGTGTCTTTTGAGGATAGAACAATTACTGTATCTCAAACAGTAGTCGTCGTTAAAGATCGAAATAAAGATTCAGAGAACAAGTACCTCTCGCTCACTCAGGACTCCGCTAAGACGGCATCTAGCGAGAGAACAATCTACATGAATGATGAGGCATTCGAGGCTCTCACGCAGCTCCACGAGGTCACAGGCATGTTTACGAATGTGCTGTCAGGAGAAAAAGGAAACCCGATTACACCCAGATATCCAGACAGACTTTTCAGAAAAATTGCCATTTCGGCAGGATTCCCAGAAGAGAAAGTGTACGGGCTCCACTCCCTCCGTCATACTTTTGCAAGCCGTCTTTTCGAAAACGGAGAAGATGTAAAGACAGTCAGCGAGATTCTAGGACATTCCGATATCACGATAACCTACAATACCTACATTCATCTAATCAATGACCAAAAGAAAACGGCGATTGCAAACATGAACAAGAAGTCCAAGGAAGCAACCGCCGCACCACAAGTTAATAATTAAAACATCCAGTTATGTCTGACACTATTATACATTCGTACAAATAACAAATCAAGAAAGCAAATCGCTAAAAAAATAGGCAGGACAATTTCGTCCTGCCTATTTTTTCACATCTCTGCATTAACGATGTCGCCGTACTTCTCCAGCTCCCTGGCGGCGGCCTCACGCCATCTCATGGAAACATCTTCCAGCTTCCAAGCCTCGCCGGTCTTCACGTTAATAGCACCCTCATGAATCTTCCTTGCGTAGATCTTAGCCATTATCAATCGCCTCCTCATACATACCAGCCAGCTCAATCAGAGCATCAGCCTGTTCTGCAACCTGCTGACGCAGTTCAGCGTTTTCAGCAGCCAGGTTTTCCATCACCTGCCGGATGTAAACCGGCGCAAGGATCTGTGCAAACTTAAACATAGTTATCCCTCCATACATTGTTGATAATACTCATGCATTCTCTTAATCATTTTCGGATTGTCTCCCTTGCTCGCATGATTCAGCCACGCACGGAACATCTCGTCCGCCTTCTCGCGTGTCATCTCGCCTTTACGAACGAGCTGAGCACAGCGATAGATGTTCTTTCTGCGATCTTTCACATTCTTGGGATCAATCTGCATAATGACTTTGCCAGTTTTGGTTACATGAAAATCAAATCCGAGAACACGCATCTTCTTGTTCTGATGAAAAATCTTTGTCTTAGTTGGATGCGTACTCAATCCCAAGGCGTTTAGGTATGAATTGATTTTCGGTAACACTTCTTCAAGTTCTTCCTTCGTCTGAGCAACCATGAAGAAATCATCCATGTATCTCATGTATTCCTTCATGCGCAGAGTCTCTTTGACGAAATGGTCGAACTTATCCAGAAACGAAATTCCTGCAATCTGAACCATCTGGCTTCCGGGATTGTAACCCGTGTCGCCCTCGTACTGTGTCTCGAGAACGGCCTCAGTCCTCTTATAGATTTCCGGAGGAAGTCTCCGCTCAAAAGAGGTATTAACCGCCTCATGCCTCATATTCTTGTAGTAGCCTTTCACATCACACTGAAGAATGTAGAAGTCACTACCGTATTTCAAATAGGCTCTATGCAGTAATTCTTTGATTCGGCTTCTTGCCAAATCCGTTCCTTTTCCTTGTTGACATGCCATATTGTCATAAATAAATGACCTGGTCATCTCAGGATATAACGCGCTATCATTCAACGACCGTTGATAAACTCTGTCACGAAATTGTGTCGCAACAGCGTCTCTCTTCTTCGGTCTCGTGATGTGGACGACGTGTGTTTTGCCCGCTTTGTATGTACCACTCTTTAGTTGGTTTGAAAGTTTCCAGCTTTCTTCAATTCCATGCAGCCAGAAATTTGCTACCTGGCTCTTGTAGAGCTTGCCTTTCTTACATTTTCCCGCAGAGTCGTACATCGCTTTGGGCGAGATTATTTCTGTTTCTGATTCCATTTGTACACCATGTAATAGGCCAGTACCTCGCAAGGCCAGACCATCATAGCTGTGTTGTTCGCCGCAAGACACGGCCAGGAATTCGGCTCCCTGCTAACAACATCCCCGCTCCTCCGGTTACGCCGGAGGCATGGTGCAAGGATAAGATGCAGTCTGGACGACACCTATTCGCGTTATTCGCGTTGTTGTTGTTGACATTGCCGGACGAGTTGACATTCCAAGTATTGTAGCTATTGCCACGATTCGCTGACGCAAGGCGCACATTCTGCGTTCAGCCTACATCCTGTGTGTATTTAAGTTACACAAAACTTTTCAGCATAACGGGCTTTATCGGACTTCATCCAATTCAGAATTTTGTCCCGAAGATCAATGACCTTTTTACCCCAATACATCATTCTTTTCGTCTCAAGATGAAAGTGATGTTTTGCTAACTGAATCAATGGCAAGCATAACTCACACATGTCAAGAGCATGTTCCTGCAATTCTCGTCTTTGTAGGTAGTCATTCGCTGACATTACCCGCCAGTCATTGGCTTGGTAGCAGTCAAGATAAATCTGCATCGTATAATTCCGCAGTCTGGAAACAATCTCATCTCCGTTTCCTTCCGGGAATGTATTCTTGTTATCAAGGATCTTATTCGTGTAGCTTGCAAGCTCACCAGCTTCGAGCGTAATTGTAAACTTTGACGGCCAATTATCCTTTGTGTAATTATGCCTGCCCATTACATTCCTCCTTTTCTCATAAGTACGGTTTAGGAATACAAGAGCTCTCTTGTTAATTTAATGTCATACTCCGGAGAGCTGCGGGCCCTCTAAGCCGTCATGGATTTCGTTCCCCAGATGCCGTCCACCTCGCCATCATAGTAGCCCAGGTACTTCAACAGGCATTGCTTTTTTTTTCTGCGGTCATGCGACCACCTCCCATCCGCCGGGCAGGGCCTCGGCATCATGCACCGTGTTGTCCGCCCGGCATCGGTACACGGTGCCGTCTGCCGCACGGTAACACTCGCCAGTCATGTACATCCCGCTGGTGCCGTATGGGTCAACCCAGGGCTTTGCTTTGGCGGGATCCTTGGTGTGGCACAGACCCCACAGGGCCCGCAGCTCCCCGGGGCTGCCCGGGTGGGCGGCGCTGTCATAGGGCTGGAGCAGCTGCCAAACCTGCCCATCATCCGCAACGGGAGCGCCCACCGGCCAGCCGGAATAGTCTTTGCCCGGGACAAAAATCGGCACACATCCCTCCCGGGAGATAATCTCAGTGCCGTCCAGCTCCTCAGCCTGGGCACGGAGTGCGGAGGCATCCGCAGCGCCCTGCCGGCGCATTACATCCAGGATCAACTCTCTGCTGGTCATGCCGATTGCACCCCCTCTCTGTATGCTGCGGCCATCTCGTCCCACACGCTCACCGGCTCAGGAGGCGGCTGGATCATTGCCTCCTGCTGGGCGATATCCTCCGCTGTGCACTCCGCTGGCTTGCCATCTACCAGTTTATAGCGGTACGCACCGCCGTCCGTGATGATGGGCTGGGGGAAGAAGTTGCTTTGACACAGGTTGTAGCGGTCACCCACGCCCTCGTCAATCAGCACCCAGCCGGTGAAATCCGTGATGTTACCGATGGTGTAACCACCGTCAATGCGGGTAATATAGCCGTTGCTGTCCGGCAGTGCGTATACTTTGGATTTTTCAATTTCCATGATTACCCCCTCCTTACAGGTCTGCAATGAACTCACAATAGCCGCCGGAGCTTGGCCTGATTGTCAATCCGCTTCCAACAGTCATGTCTGTTCCGCTTTGTGTCATCGTTAACTCTACCATGTTGGGAGACATTTGTGAAAGTACGATTGCGGATACAGGCCGCGCATCCGAACCCAGCGTCATGTTTTCGAACATGATCGATGGCGCCGTTCTCATTTCTGGAATAAAAACATAACCGAGGCATTTGTCTTTAGACATTGGAACGGCAATTCCTAATTTTCTATAAGCACTCCAACGGATGTAATACCTCTGACACTCCGCCAGCTCCGCCCAGTAGCCCTTCGGCTGATACTCCGGGAGAGTATCGGCGGTGTATTCGCCGGGGTAGAGGGCGGCCCATATATAGGTGATGTCGGATGTCCCACCTTCTGAGCGGAAATAGACCCAAGTCGAGTTGTAATGGATGAAATAAAACTTTTCGTTGTCGAAATATTCCAAGTGGTTTTCTCCGAATGTAAAATTAGCCACACGGATCCCATATTCTTTCGTTTTCACGGCAGCTGTCATTCTTTGCCCCTTGTACAGATCGGCAGCCGCTATGCGCTGATAAATCCCAACATAGCCAGTTGGCCCTGACATGGAAACCTTTATTCCATCTTTTGTGAGGGTAGCTTGTGGGTGCTGAACGCTATCCCCACAGTCTAACACCCAACGATCGATAAAGTATTGGTTTTGTCCTGAGTATGCGGCCTGCCCACGCTGATTCACCGGATTGAGGAAATAAGAATTATCCATTAAATTCACCGGCGCAGCCGTCCGAACTGCCCCGTCCACATACCCCTTTGTGGCCGCCTCTGTCTCTCCTGTGGGCGGATTCAGCCCGGTGAGGGGCTGGCCGTTCATGTTGATGGGGCCGGTCATGTCGCCGCCGGAAGTTGGGAGAAACTCCATTTTAAGTTTTTCTGTAAACTCAGCCTCGGTTCCAGTATATCCACCCTCAACGGCGTATTGGTACGCTGTTTTGCCGGGATCTCCCTGTGGCCCCTGGGGCCCCTCAGCTTTTTCCCCGCTATCTACAAACTCTCCAGTGTCTTGATCCCAGACCATCCAGTTGCCGTTATCCCCAACATAGGGAGTCTTTACTGCCGCGAATTCTGCCGCCGCTTTTGCCTCCTCCGCCGCCACTGCGCTTTCAGCTGCAGCTGTAGCTAAGGTTCTCGCATCTTCCGCCGCTGTTTGCGCTTCCGTTTTTGCACTACTTGCAGCAGCCTGCGCATCTTCCGCTGCGGATTTTGCAGTCTGAGCAGCGGTCTTGGCGTTTTCAGCAGCGGTTGCGCTTCCGTAGGCTGCTGCCGCAGAAGCCTGAGCATCGGTCTTTGCATTTTCTGCTGCTGCTTTTAAGGAAGCAACATCAGATGCGCTGCTTTCTGCTGCATTTTTCGCACTTACAGCATCTGATTTAGCTGTTTCTGCTTCACTCTGGGCGGTCTCTGCTTTGCGCTGCGCTTCGACCGCTGCATTTTTAGCAGCTTCAGTACCATCTTTGGCGGCTTCAGCGGCCACTTTAGCTTGCTCTGCGGCTGCTTTGTGGGATTCTGCGGTAGAAGCACTCTCGGCCGCTGCGGTTGCGCCGTCAGCTGCTGAATTTGCGCTTTCAGCTGCAGCTGTAGCTAAGGTTCTCGCATCTTCCGCCGCTGTTTGCGCTTCCGTTTTTGCACTACTTGCAGCAGCCTGCGCATCTTCCGCTGCGGATTTTGCAGTCTGAGCAGCGGTCTTGGCGTTTTCAGCAGCGGTTGCGCTTCCGTAGGCTGCTGCCGCAGAAGCCTGAGCATCGGTCTTTGCATTTTCTGCTGCTGCTTTTA
>NFZD01011618.1_pt1 | contig 75071 bp, 80 predicted proteins | sample 1095381 | NCBI WGS metagenome assembly NFZD01 (sample SAMN03609891, study PRJNA323583) | gut metagenome | isolation source: feces | host: Rattus norvegicus | place: Denmark: Riget | collected 2013 | reverse complement strand
TAAAATTTTACCGTAGGTAAAATTTTATACCCTATTTATTTTTATATCTTTATTAATATATTTATATAAATAAAAAAGAAAAGAAAAAGGATAATAGATACTATACTTCTATTATCCTTTTCTTATTTACTTAGGAGTTAATTAAGTAATCTTTTATATATTATATATTCTTTATGCGAAGCTATAACTATTTTCGGCTTTGTTTTTTATAGCGAGGTAACGCTAGTATAAGAAGGTTTTTTGGTTCTGTCAAATAAAAATTGTAAATTTTTAAAAAGAGTTATAATGCGCTATAAGAATAACTCTTTATGACCCAAGAAAGAAAAATGAATAACTTAACTGTTGCTGAAGTAAAAGAAGCAGTACCTAAGTCTTTACAAGTTGCTATTACTCAGCAGTTTGTCGATAAGCTTAATAATGTCTCTAATGACCCTGTTTATGCAGAGCATATAAGAAATAATTTTATTACTTACTCTTATGTTTTGAAAGAGGGTAAGTATAAGACAGAAAGTTATCTTAATGCCATCGTATACGTCTCCTATAAGCTTGCAGGATTGTCTAATAGGGATGCCTATATCAAGACCTTCCCACAACGCTATGCAGCCGTTAAAGCAGGTTTAACGACATCTACGGATTTAGATGCTTATGTAAGTGCTTTCCATCATGGAAAGTTAGTAACGGCTATATTGGAACAAGTATTGGTTCCTTCTTGGATTTTGAACCAAGATGCTTATCAAAAGGCGATTAATAAGCAAGTGGAGTTGATGAATACTGCCAAATCAGAAAGAATACAATGTATGGCTGCGGATAGTATTCTGACTCATTTGGCGAAGCCTCAAGAAAAACAAGGGAATGTTATTAATATTGATGCAAGAGATTCTGGAGGTATTGGTGAACTGAGAGATGCTCTTGTTTCCTTGGCTCAGACCCAAAGAGATATGATTAAAGGGGGTATGTCTCCTAAGAAAATAGCGGAACAGGATATTATTGATGTCAAATCAGAAGACGATAATTAAGAAAAGTATTGATCAATGGCTTAATGACGTTGATTATAGTTTTTTAAATAGTAGCGGTTATGTTCCTACAGAATTTGCTCTACGATTTATGAACTTTATTAAGTTGGTGAATGGGAATAATCCTGAAAGTCATAAGACACCACCTGTTCATTTGGCGATGTTAGATAAGGTAGCTAGTGATGAACAGTATATTGTGAATCTTTGTGCTCGTGGTTTAGCTAAAACTACGTTGTTTATGGAGTATTTTTTACTTTATTTAGCAGTATTTAGAGAATTACCTGGTGTTGGTGAACTGGATTCAATGATTTATATCGCTGACTCAATGGAAAACGGTGTTAAATCAGCTAGAAAAAACATTGAATTTAGATATAACAATTCAGATTTCTTAAAAAGAATGTTACCTGAAGCTAGATTCACAGATTCTTATATTGAATTTAGAAATATTGACGGTAAGGTCTTTGCAAGTAAGCTCTTTGGTGCTACAACAGGTTTACGTGGTACAAAAATCTTTGGTAAACGTCCTAAAGTAGCTGTATTAGACGACTTAATTAGTGATGAAGCATCTAAATCTAAGGTGATTATGCAATTAATTAAGGATACAGTCTATAAAGGGGTTAACTATGCTCTTGATCCAGTAAAAAGAAAGGTTATTTTTAATGGTACACCTTTTAATAAAGACGATATTTTGATTGAAGCTGTTGAATCAGGAGCTTGGTCTGTTAACGTTTGGCCTGTTTGTGAGAAGTTTCCTGTTGAAAAGAAGGATTTTAGAGGAGCTTGGCCTGATCGTTTTACATATGACTTCATTGAACAACAATATCGTATGGCAATTGAGACAGGTAAGCTCAATGCCTTCTATCAAGAATTGATGTTACGTATTACATCTGAAGATGAACGTCTTATTCAGGATGCTGAGATTAAATGGTACTCAAGACAGCAGTTATTACAGAATAAAGAACTGTTTAATTTCTATATAACGACTGACTTTGCAACTTCAGCTAAGCAAACAGCTGATAATTCGGTTATATCGGTATGGGCATATAATGCGAATGGTGACTGGTTCTGGGTAGACGGTATCTGTACTCGTCAAACAATGGATAAAAATGTTGATGCTTTGTTTAGATTTGTATTGGATTACAGACCGCAGCAGGTAGGTGTAGAAATAACAGGTCAACAAGGTGGTTTTATCAATTGGTTGGAACGAGAAATGATGGCTCGTAACATATGGTTCAATTTTGCTTCTTCAGATAAGAAGACAAGAACACCTGGGATACGTCCAACCGTTGATAAATTAACAAGATTTAACTTAGTTGTTCCTTGGTTCAAGGCTGGGAAAATTTATTTCCCAAAAGAGTTACAAAGTTCTCCAATTATGGGAGAATGTGTACAAGAAATTCAATTGGCAACAATAAACGGATTAAAGGGCAAGGATGACTTTATCGATACGATAAGTATGTTGGGTTATTTGAATCCTTGGAAGCCGTCTGATGCCCCTAAATTAGTGGATAGTAATGGTGATTTCTTCTCTGATGAAGATGTTGAACCAGATGAATCCAGTTTATCTTCTTATATTGTCTGATTATGAATTTAAAAGAATATTTAGAACGATTATCTTGGGGTGAATTGTCCAATGTCTACATTGGTAATGGTGGTGTTGGTTCAATTCCTTTAGATAAGATTGATCGTGTTGTTTATTTTATTAATGAAGGCTTAAAACGTCTTTATACACGTTTTGCTTTAAAGAAAAGCTGTCTTTTTCTTGAATTAAACGAGTATAGAACACAATATCACCTTAGTAATCTTCATGCTTATGAAGGGCCCAATGCTGATAATGAAGATTGTGAGTTATATATTCGTGATACGCCTGAAAATCCATATGAAAATGACTTAATTAAGATTATGGATGTCTATGATTCAATGGGTAATCATTTACCATTGAATGATCATGCGAATTCTAAGTCTGTTTTTACCCCTCAATACAATATTTTACAGGTTCCATTCCCTGATGAAGGCTTAGCTTTGTCAATTGTGTACCAAGCTAGTCATCCATTACTGGATTGGAATAAGAATCCTGAACAAGAGGTAGAATTACCTGAAGTATTGATGGGAGCATTAACTGCTTATGTTGCTTATTTGCATTATTCCAATATGAATACGCAAGAAGCAGTTGCTAATGCTCAAAAATACTTGACACAATACAACAGTATTCTTAATGAAGTCGTAGAAACAGATGTTGTGAATACAAGTTATTCGCAAACAAATGTAAAATTTAATGAAAGAGGTTTTGTTTAATGTTTAAATGTGATTGCGAAGAAACTTTAGACAAAGAAGGTACTTTATCTGTATCTGTTTATGAAGTTGATTTTGGTAAGGTTTATCAATACCAACGATCTACGGTTAAATACGTTACATTTAATAACTTAAGTGATACTGCTCCTACGTACCTTAAGTCAATTAATTTCTTTGGTGAATTTTTAAGTTATGAACCATTACCGATGGTCATTCCTCCTCAAGGAACATGGACAGCAGAAATTGTCTATGAACCAATGAGTATAGGACAAGCCAATGGTTCATTAAAATTAGTAACGAGAGGCGGAATTGAAACAAGTATTACGTTCTATGGCGAGGGTCTTAATCCTAATGTTTCTTCTGGTTCAGGAACGGGTGGAGATGAATCAGGAACGTCAACGGAACTTAAATATATCGAAGAATTCGAGACAGAAACAGCCGTAGGGATTCAACCGAAAGGAAGTGTTACTGATCGAACAATGATTGTGCAGCCTAAAGGTAATGGGGCTGTACAATTCTCTCGTACAGGTAATACGAGAGGTAATTATGCCAATGATTTACAACATAAAAATACTGATCCTAACGCTGTTGCTTCTGGTTTGTATTCAACTATTTTAGGGGGTAGTGAGAATCAAGCAACAGAAGAGTATGCTTTTGTAGGTTCTGGTTATAAGAACAGAGCTAAAGGGTTAGGCTCTACCATTCTTAATGGTAATAATAATACGATTGAATTCAGTCGTAATTTTATTGCCTGTGGTGTAAATAATAAGATTACAGACGGGGAATATAATGCTATTATTGCCGGTAACGGTACGACAATTAAAGGTTCAGGTTGTTTCCTTGGTTCAGGGATTCAAAATACTTTTGATGGCAATACATTAAGTGTTGTTAACGGAGATAATAATGAAATCGTTGGTACAAGAATTAGTGCAAATATTGGAAATAGCTGTAACATCACTGGCTCTAATGTTTATATTGGTATTGCTGACAGTTCTACTCTTAGCTGGTCTAATAGTTGCGGTGGTTTTATCTCCAATAGCACTATTGCTAGTTCTGGTGATTTGTTTGTGGGAATGGTTGAATCCGCCACCGTACAAAACACGAACCAAGGATGCATTGTATCGGTTAAAGGAATAAATCTACAGGATGTTGTCTCACCTTTTGTTGGTACAGGTGATAATCAAAGTATTACTGAATCTGCCTATGCTTCAATTATTAACGGTAATAATAATAGTGTTAGTACCGATTATTCTTTTATTGGTTCAGGTCAGTCAAATGATATAGACAGCAGTATATCTATTACAGGTAATTCTAATTATTCTGCTTCTGTCATTGTCTCAGGGTCATTACAACAAATCAGCAGTACAGCTTACGGTTTTATCGGTACAGGTGAAAATAATTCTATCCTTGGTTCTAAGGGTTCAGTGATTATGTCAGGTGTTGATAATACAATTAGTTATCATACTGATCAAAACTTTGATACACCTTACTGTTTTATTGCTACAGGTGATGGTAATGAAATTATCGGTTCACCGAATAGTTCTATATTAACAGGTGCAGGTAATACGATTAAACGAGGTAGTGATAATACTGTATTAGCAGGTGGTAGTAATAATGTTACAGACTGTAGTGTATCTGTTGTATCTGGGTTTGATATTAATGCTTCTGGCTCAGATTATATAAAGTTATTTGGTCAATATTTTAAAGTTAATGATGCCAAATACAGCAATATTGAGAATGGTTTCAGAAATACATTAACAACTGAACACGCTAGTGTTTCAGGTGAATATGCTCATGATATCGGTTATCACCATAGTGTTACTCATGCTATGAAAGATGGAACCAATTGGGTAAGACGTATTGTTGATGATAATACAGGTTTAGCAACTGATACCATTGCTCCTTCTGATCGTGATCTTGAACGTTGGACAAATAATAATCCTTTATACCAAAAGGGTGAAATATTACTTCAAAAGATGGCTGACGATTCAAGAGGTACTTATGATGGCTCTACAAATATTAAACAATATTTGTATACCTTCTCTAAGCGATATAAGGAAGGAGAACAGTATTTAGATTTACCTGATAGAACCAATGGGATGCAATCATTATTTATACCTGATGACTGTGTTGTGTTCTATGAAATTGAATCGCATTTTGCTTCAATTAAAAATCGTCAAGCTATTGCAATTCATAGTAAATGCGGTATTATAATGAATACAGAAGATGGATTAATTGTTGTTAAAGAACATGAAGATACAGCAATTGGTTCAGAAGCCTTGAATAACTGCAAAATAGTTCTGGAAAGAGATTCTTTAAATCGTATGGTTAGATTCTTGGTTCCAGAAGCCCTCAAAGATTTTACGGGCGGTGCTATATTAAGATATACCCTTGCAACTCAAGATGCAATGAATTTCTATTGGAATGAGTTATAGGTTATATAAATGCACAACGTAAATCCGTTTGGACAGAATCCAGCACAAATAACAACTGACCGCATATTAGGTAAATCCTATCATGTGGTCAAAACTGTGTATTTAAATCTTGACCTGCTTAAATCAATCCATAATTCTACGGATATTAAGTATATCGTAGAGCATTTTGATGAAATTAAGCATATTGGTGCTTCTATCGATGCTTTGACTCGATTAGAACAATATTTAGATGATTTATTAGCTCTACCAGATTTAAAGACACAAATTGAACAAGCTGCCGAAGATTATCTTAAACAATTCGATGAAACACAAGAACTTGTTAAAGATAATATTAAGGATTTTGCAATTCGATTATATAAAGAATTAGAGTTGCAAATTCAAAATGCTGCTGCGGTAGCGATGTTCTCATTCAGAACATCATCTGAGGAATTACGATCTTACGATTTATTAAATCGTGATATCTTAAGTCCCCAAGATAACATAAAAGTTGGTGATACCGTTCTTGACCCATTGGGTTATATTTATAAAATAACTCAATTAACAGAAACAACTTTTACTGTTGATGCTCCATTATTCTCTGTTCGTGGGCCTACTGGTTTACCAGGTACAGGTCTTGTTATCCTTGGTTCAAAGGATAATTACGAACAGTTAATACAAGAAATTCCTGTAGGTAAACCAGGTGATGCTTGGATTATGGAAGATACCAAAGATGTTTATCTTTGGTCTGACAACACTAATTCATGGTTTAACGCTGGTAATCTACAAGGTGTTAAAGGTGATACAGGACAATCTGCGAATGAAATTCTAATGAATCCTGATCCAGAAAAATACTTCTTAGAAATTTACGGACAGACACATGGTGATATTATTGGTACCCTTGTTGTGGAACAAGTAATTGAACCAAGTCCTGTTGAATCATTTAATACTGCTTTAGTTGAATAAGGTAAAAAATGGCTGAAATTACTCAAGCTGCACAAATTACTGCTTTAGCAACACGTGTTGGTACGGAATGTAAAACACTTCATAATAAAACAGGTAATTTGGATCAATTACAAACAACGGATAAAACTTCATTAGTTGGTGCAATTAATGAAATGAAAGACCAATTGGGTGAAGGTGAAGCTTCAGATATTAAATATCCCAATTATGGTTTTACAAATGTTCAAGATGCATTAGATTCTTTGCTTTATAAAGCAATTGCTATTACGTCTTTTTCAAATACGGTTAATACAGTTGAAATGGGTCAAACAATTGATGCAGTTACGTTTAACTGGTCAATGAATAAAACACCTAAGACATTAACATTTGATGGTGAAACCATTGATGTTAATAGTACTAGTAAAGCTTTAACAGATTTATCTATTACGGCTAATAAATCATGGTCATTGAAAGCTACAGATGAAAAAAATGCTGTTTCAACGAAAACTTCAAGTATTACATTCTTAAATGGTGTATATCATGGTGTTGGTACTGTTATAGAAGCATCTGGTGTTACGAATGAATTTATTCGTGGTTTAACTAAGACATTAGCTTCTAATAAAGGTAAGACCTTTACGGTTAATGCTGCATCAGGTCAATACATTTATTATGCTGTTCCTAAACGTATGGGTACGGTAGCATTTAATGTGGGTGGTTTTGATGGTGGCTTTACATTGTTAACCACTTTCAGTTATACGAATGCTTCTGGTTATACTGAAGATTATTATGTCTATAAGTCTGATAATGCTTCTTTAGGTAACACGACAGTTACAGCTAAGTAAGGGGAAGAAAATGGCTATTGAATTAATTGCTAAGATTAAACAGAAAAATAATGGTACTTTCTTCCTAGTTGATGCTGAAGACGTCGAATACGGTGGTAAATCTTTAACAGATTTTTTAAGCCAATCTGGTTCAGCTCAAGAAGAATTAGCTCAGTTACAAACGAAAGTTGGTACGTTAGAAACTAATTTAAATAACGTAACGACTCAATTAGGTACAGCAGAAGGTTCTATTGGTACGCTTACAACTGATTTAGAATCTTTAGCCTCTAAGGTTAATGGCTTACCTACGATTGATGATACAATTGCTTCTGCAACATCTTTGTATTCGTCTACAAAGGTTGATTCACAAATTACTGCTGCCAAACAAGCTGTTAAAAATGATTTGTTAGGTGGTGCTGGTGAAGCCTTTGATACATTGAAAGAATTAGCAGATTTAATCGCTAATAACCAAGATGCTATTGAAGCCATTAATACGCTTGCAGCTGGTCACGTTAAGTTTGATGGTGCGCAATCTCTTACGGTTGAACAACAACAACAAGCTAGAACTAATATTGGTGCATTAGGTTCTGCTGATATTACTGCTGTTACGAATACAGCGAATACGGCTAAATCTACAGCTGATAGTGCCTTAGCTAAAGCTAATAGTAATGAAACAGCTATTGGTTCTTTAAATACAACTGTTGGTGGTCATACTACTAAGATTGGTACTTTAGAAACTGATGTTAGTGATTTACAAGCTAAAGATGGTACGCAAGATACAGCTATTACTAAAGCTCAAACAGATGCTACTAATGCTGGTTCAGCAGCATCTAAAGCTAATAATGATTTAACAACATTAAAGACAGCTTTAGGTGATTTAACAACTGATTATGTTACTTTGTTTGAAACAGCTTTAGCTTCTTAATATTAATAAATGAGTCTTAGGATATATGACCGATTTAGTATCCTAAGACTCAAATAAAGGTATAGTAATGATTTCAAAACCAAAGAATCTAACAGAGCAGTTAATGAATTTAGCTGAGAGATTGGCTATTGAAATGCGTGCTTTATTTAATACAATTAATACTAAGTTAGATGCTAATCAATGGGATAATCTTAAAGCAATGGCTTTTAGAGATTCAGTTCCTCAAGAGAAACTGGATAAGGTTACTCCTGATCCAACAGAGTTTTTTAAAGAAAAATTTGACGGAAAAGCATAATGAGTCTTTCTGAGAATTTATTAGCATTAACTAAACGAATTGCTAATGAAATAAAAAATAAAGCAGGTAAATCAGAATTACCTACTGTAATGACTGGTTCAGATACAGTTACTAATGGTGCTTCTGGTTTAGTTCCTGCTCCTAAAATAGCTGATGCTGATAAGTTTTTAAAAGGCGATGGTACTTGGGCTTCTGCATCAGTAAGTTCGATTGAAGTGACTGGTATTAAAAAATGGTCTACTGATCCAGTAGAATACTTTAATTCAATTTATTCTGGTACAACTTCTACCGCTTCAACAGAAAATAATGATACAATTGGTCTTATGACAATAGGTATTTAATATGATTGAATCACCAAAGAATTTTATTGAACAATTTCAGAATTTCATTGAGCATATAGCTGGTGTAATGAAGGGTTTTGTACGTAGTATTAATAATGTACAACCTGATGCTAATGGTAATGTTTCTTTAACGATAGGTACTGTTCAGTCTGTTAATAGTAATGTTCCTGATGCTTCTGGTAATGTTACTGTTGATGTTGGTGTTAAGACTGTTAATAGTAATGGGCCTGATAGTAATGGTAATGTGGTAGTTGCTGCAGGTGTTACTTCTGTCAATGGTGCTACAGGTGCTGTAACAATACCTTTAAATTATTTACCTTTAACAGGTGGTACATGTACAGGTAGAATTAAAGCTCCTTCCTTTCAAGTAACATCTGATAAACGTTTAAAAGAAAATCTTGCTATTATTGATGATGCACTTAGTAAAGTTCATAAGATTGAAGGTTATACGTTTAATTTCAAAGGTACCAATACAAGATCAGCTGGTGTTATTGCACAAGAGTTGGAGGTAGTATTACCTGAAGCTGTATACTTAAATGATACAGGTTATTATTCTGTTGACTATAACCAAATTATTGGTTTATTGATCAATGCTGTTAAAGAACTTGATTGTAAGGTTAATCATTTAAATGGCTGTTAATTTCTTTGATTCAGCTGGTTCTGATTTAGATAATTTATTTAGTGCTAACAATAGTAATGCTGGTGCATTAGGTTATCTTACTTCTGGTAATCAAGACTTAGGTAATCGATATATTAAAGGTTCTTTAAATAGAACCATTGGTTACTATAATTCAGCTGGTACTGATATTGGTTATAGCAGAGGTAAAATTGTAGCCCCCACAGCTACTACATCTATTGCAGTACAACATTATTCAGACCAAGGCAATTGTACATATGATGGTGGTAGATACCACTATTGTAACCATTGTAAAACCGTTTGTGATTCAAATGGAGAATCGTGTTCTACCTCTTGTAAACAGTTTGGTAGAGGTTTATTAACTTTAACGATAAATATAACAAATAATGTACCTATTACTTCTATTGATTGGTATTTAATAATTCAAGATAGACATTCAGATTTAGGTAGTAATAGACCATGGACTTTTTATTGGAATGTAAATTCAACAAATGTACCAACATATCCATCATATAGTTCAGGTGTACAAAATTATAGTAGTACTACTTATTTAAATTTTGACTATGAAAATCACTGGTTAGATACCAATAAATTAATTACCACAAGCAATACTACACTTAAAATTGGTTACTGTATTCCTAAGTCTTTAGAAATATCTTGGTGGGGTTTTTGGGCTAAATCTAAGGCTTATATCAAAAATTCTGCTGGTGGCTTATGGGTACAATCAACTAATTATGTTAAACTTGCTGGTTATCATAATACTTAATAAAAGGAAATTTTAAATGGCAAATTATAATCGTTTTACTTTTCAAGTTTTAGGTATGATTGACGGTACGGATGCTGAAGTAGTATCTAATGCTATTCGTACTGCTTTAGCTTCTATTCCTAAGACTACTGTTAAAACTCTTAATTTAGATTTATGGACTGATGGTTACACTGGTCAAGTTCGTGAATTTAATGAAGAAGGTATTGACGTAGCTACAATTGTTCCTGAAACAGTTGTTACGGAAGAAACAACAGAAACGGAAACAGAGATTGATATTACTACCAAATAATAGGTATTAATATGGAAAAATTAAAATCTGCTAGATGGATTGCTAATCCTTTTTCTGGTAGTCTTGATCCAGTAGCACTTATATCTAAATTATTTATACCTGTTGCTTTACGTGATAGATTTAATGTACTTAATAAGTATAGTCCTATTCGTTGGGTAGAGACAGTAGATGAAATACCTGATGCTTCAAAATCTATATACAGTTTTGAAGAAATTATGGATATGAAAGCTAAAGAAATTATTGCTTTAAATCGTAATATTACTTTAGTTTGGTCTGGTGGTGTTGATTCTACTGCTTTAGTAGTAGCTATATTACGTAATCTTGATCCAAAAGAATATTCACGTATTTGCGTTTATGGTACGTATTACTCTATTAAAGAATATCATTGGTTCTATGATTTCTTAGTTAAATTAGGTATTCGAGTTAGAATAACTGATTTACTTACTGAAGAAATTGAAGATGAAGATGGATCAATTCTTTTATCTGGTTGGTGTGCTGATCAGTTATTTGGTTCAGATATTCATTTACGAGATAAGTCTTTATACAATGTTCCTTGGTTAGAAGGTATTTCTAAACATTGGGAATTAGTTACTAAAACAAAATTAAATAATAAAACTTTAAATATTATTGATGAAATTTATCAATCTTATGCTAATAATATATTAAATATTAAGTTAGATAAATTCTGTCAATTTGCTTGGATGTTTAATTTCTGTTTTAAATGGTCAGCAATTGAAGATCAACAAAGACATATATTTGCTAAATCAATTACTAATTTAGATGATTGTTTAGGTTTCTTTGATGATATTCGTTTTCAACATTGGTCAAGAGCTAATTATGATAATTTAGTTTCTTATAATCCATTAGAAAGACCACATAATTATAAACGTGATTTAAAACAATACATTTTAAATTACACTAAAGATCAAGAATATTTTAATACTAAAAGTAAAGAAAATTCTTGGATTCGTAATGCTGATGCTAATGCTTTATATGTTTCTTGTATAACAGATCAAGGTCATAAGATTTATAGTTTTAAAGATCATCGTGATTGTGGCCATTGTATTAATAAATTACAAGAAAAAGCTAGACAAAATTTTTTAAAGTAATAAATTATGGCTGTTAATTATTTTAATTCATCTGGCACTGACTTAGATAACTTATTCTATATTGATAACGGCAATGGGGGGGGGTAGGTTATCTAACTAGTAATGGACAAGATTTAGGTAATCGATATACTAAAGTAAATAATTTAGGTACTACAATTGGTTATTATAATTCAGCAGGTACTGATTTAGGATATTTAAGGGGTAACGGGCAAGTTACCCCTAATATTTCTGCTGGATTTAAATGGAATAATTATGGTATAAGATCAAATATACAATGTGAAACTGATTTTGAAGGTCAACAAACTTGTAGTTGGGGTCTATTAGATAGTAGATATATTTATACGTTAAATCCCCGATTAACTAATTATGTAAATGGTCATTCTTATACAATACATTTTGGTCAAGTTTTATGGACTAATTCAGGTCCTTCGCGTGGTTGTGCTTATACATTTATTGGTGTAAATCCTAATTTAGCTTTTGATTTGTATTTTGGAAATAGTTGTGATACTTTAGATACTTCCTATCAATCAAAACATAATTTTCCATCAAGATTTACTGAACAATGTGGTAATAGACACGGACAATCTGAATCTTGGGTTTGGTATTCTCATGTTTTTACTAATTCTTTAAATTTAGGGGTATGTTTTTCTTGGTGTAATACTTGGAATGGAAAAGCTTACGCTAAAGTTAAATATTATATTACAGATAATACAACAGGATTATCTAGTGGAACTATTATAGGGCCTGAAATTTATTTAGGTAATGGTACATATATTAAAAAAGATACTTAATTATGATAAAATCCTTTAATAATTTAAAGGATTTTTCTTTATGTTAAAAAAGTTTGAAATAGTAATTGGATATTCTTGTAATTTTAGATGTAAATATTGTTTTGAACAATGTATTACTGGTTCTTATACAAAAAAAAAGATGTCTGAACCAATAATAAAACAATCTTGTATTTATATTTTAAATTATTTAAATACTTTATCTAAAGAAGATAAAATAAGAATATCTTTTTTTGGTGGTGAAAATTTTCTTCATATAAAAGAAATTAACTCTTTTATAAATAAATTAGAAAAATATCAAAATATTTATTTTGATTTAATTTCTAATGGTTCATTAATACAAAAGAACCAAGAACAAATACTTCAATGGAAAGAATTATTAAGTGATAGATTTTCTATACTTATCTCTTATGACTATTCTTTACAGGATCAAAACCGTTGTAAAAATACTTATCAAAAAGTAAGAGATGCTATTAAATGGTTAGATTCTCAGGATATATCTGTAAGAACTAATACTATTTTTATGAAAAATGATTTAACTCAATTTCATAAAGTATTTAGTGATTACTTAAATTTACAAAGACAACTTAAGCATAAATTTCCATTTCGTATAGGAATGGATAATTTAAATCTTTGTAATAGTCAATACGATAAAGAAAATACTATTAAATCTTTTGAAGCTGTTAAAGAATTTATAAAGAAAAATCCTCAATATGCAGGAAAGATTGTTTATAAATACGGTGGAGATCGTTATAATTCTTGTGGTTTAGGTTGGAGAGTAGCTAATGGTATTGATGTAGATGGTTCTCTATATCCTTGTCAAGGAGCTATTTATGACGAGCATAAAAATTGGTTTTGTATGGGTAATGTATCAGATAATTTTGACACATTAATAAAACGCAGAAAAGAATTTTTTAATCAGCTTAGATGGCCTATACAAGAAGAATGTAAGACTTGTACAGCATGGTGTAAGTCTTGTCCTTTAGAAACTATTAAAACTTCTATAACTGAATTTGGTGCTTTACCCTCTGATAAAGACCATTGTAAAATTCATAAAACCATATCGGAGTATTTTAAAGATGTTAACTCGTGTAGATGCAATAGATGATTGGTTATTTAAACGAGAAGATACTTTTCAATATAAAGATATTAATGGTACTAAAACAAGGTTTATTCTTGAGACTTTATCTACTCAACAAGGTCTTATAAGAAACTTCTTTAATAATACTGTTAAGATAAAGAATAAACCTGATTCTCACTCTTTATATACTAATAAAGTTATTTGTAAAGAATTAGGTTATCGTTTGGTTAATATTTTAGACCAAGAAAGATATAAAACTTATCTTGGTTTTCCCATGAACCAAAGAGCTACGTTTATTGACTATTATCGATATGCTGAAGTCATTAAACAAGTAAAGAATATTCCTAATAACCTAGATTATTTTGTTATTGCTTCTGGTTCATGTCAAACACTTTATGCTGTTTTAAATGGGTTTATTGCTTATAAAAATAAACCTAAAAATATTATTTGTATTGGTAATAAAGAACCCAATCCAATATGTAATAAATTAATAAAACGGTTAAATGTTCAATATTTCAATCGAAAATTAAAAGAATATCCTATAATTGATTGTCCAATTGAATTGGATACAGTACATGAACTTCAAGCTTGGAGTTATTTACATACGTATATTCCAACTTCAGGTAAGAAGTTATTTTGGATAACAGGTAATTATAATTTTCTAAGAAAATGACTCAATCTTTTAAATTAAGCCTTTCGATTGCTGCATCTTGGGCTTGGGGCACATCTCTTATTTTAGGGATGCAGATAGCCCAAGAAAAAGGACTTGTAGCATGGATAACTTGGGCTATCTGCAATTGTTTAACATTAGTATTATTTGGATATTTATATAATAAGAATATTATTAATATTTCTATTATACGAAATAAATATATAAAAATACTTGCTTTATGTATTCAAGTAATTTGTTTAATTATTCAATTAAATATCTTAAATAAAGTTTTTTTAGATTTAAATTTCAGCCCTACTTGGGCTGAAATATCAACTTCAATGATAGGCATTATATTTATATTATTAGTATATAAATATGGTTTATCAATGAGTGTTTTATTAGATTCTTGGCAAGCATTATTAACTACTAGTGTTCTATTTGGAATTATTGCTTTAGGATACTTTTTTAATGTACCCCAGACGATTTATACAGAGTCTTCTGGTTCAGCAATATTATGGGGTTTCTATAGTGGTTTAATACTGTTCTGTGGACCTATTGGTGATTTACAACATCATCAACGAGCCGAAAGAGATCAGTCAAAGACAGCTTTTTATAAATCAGGTCTTTGTTTTGCTGTTTATTTATTATTGGTTCTTTGGTGTAGTATTTTTGAATTTAATTGGATAATGAATTTACTTTTATTATTCTGTGTTCTTAATGTTACAACTACAACTATTGATTCTATAGCAGTTGCTTTACACGAACTTATTAATAAACAGATAGGTACTCTAATAGGTTTATTAATTTGTGTTTCTTGGGTCTATTTTGTAGATTGGGGTATTATTACTATATGGAGTTATGCAGGTATATTTAGAATATTATTTGCATTATTAATACTTGGTATAGGTATAAAACTTTTCTATGAAAGACGAAATAGAATTCATAATTCTTAACTATACAACTTTAGTTGTTAGTGCTGTTTACTTTATTATTTTGGTTCCATTATTATGGTTATGAAAGATTTATTTAATAAATTAAAAATTAAAATATCTGATTTCTATAATGAAGATGAAGGTCTACATAAAGAACATAGAATAGTTTGTACAATTTGTTATACAGCAATTACGATTATTACTATTAAATTATTATTCTTTCCTCCTATAGATTTGTAAATTGGTGTAACAAAAGTAATACATTATTGCTGTTGGTTCACTAAAGTAGCCTAATCAGTACACTATAAGACGTTAAGGAATACCTCCTTAACGTCTTAAATTTTTTATAAAGGAAAATAGTATGGCTACTGTTGAATCTAGCGGTGTTGCTAAGGCTGGTCTTACGACTGGTATTATCGGTACCTCTTTAGCTGGTTTATTAGCTTTAAATGGAAACAATAACTGCGGTGGTGGTTTGCTTGGCGGTTTGTTTGGTGGTAATAACTGCGGAAACATGATGGCTGGTCAGGCTGCGTATCAAGCTGCAATTTCAGCTAAAGATGCTGAAATCGGTAAATTGCAAGCTGAACGTTATGCTGATGCCATTGGTTCTAAAGTTTATGACGCTGCTATAGCAATGTCTAATCGTTCTGATGAAAAGATCAATACGAATCTTAAAGAAGCTTTCCAAGAGTTGGTTACAACTCGTGAACGCTTAGCTCGTAATGAAACGGAATTTAAGTGTTTAGCTGCTTCTGTTGATCGTATTGGTTCTAATGTCAATGATTTGAATACTACGGTTACTAATATGCGAGTTCGTGAACAAGCTACTTCAGATGCAATTGATTGCTTAGCTAAATCTACAACAGATCAATTCGCTAATGTTTATCGTACGATCGATAGCAAGGTGAATTTAGAAGCTGAACGTAGAGAATGTGGTGATCAACGCTTGTTTGAATACATTAACTGTAATTATGTGAAAGCTCAGAAGAAACTTGCTATGACGGATATTTGTCCTGAAGTTATGCCTCGTTATAATTCTTGGACTGCTCCTACTGGTGAAGCTCCAGCTACGCAACCTATTACAGGTAATATTGCTGTTACCCGTAAGTAATAACTAATTAAGGATTTGCCGTCATGTCGAAGATTAGTTTAGATAAAGCAAAAAATATAGGTGCAATATTTTTAGATGAAAGAATAATACCTGCTATTGGTGATGATAACTCATTACTTAAATGGGGTATTAGTGGTATAGCACCTTTGGTTCTATCTCGTTCAGATACGATGTTGAATTCGTATATTCCTACTTTACAAATGTTAGGAATAGTAGATGATTCAAATCATTTTGATACAGATGCCATCAAAACCTTCATTGATAATGCTTTTGATAAACAACCGACAGTTCGAATTAACATTATGAATGTTCCATTTAAATTTAATATCGATGACGGCAAAGCCTTGTTAGAAATTATTGGCAGATTTAAGGAGTAATATGATGGATCACATGACACAGAAATCTTGGTTAGAAGTTGAGATGGATGAATCAATTACTTTACTTAGAAAGAAACTGGAAGAAATGAATAACATTGAACCAGAACATCTTGATGGTGAAGAAATTTGTGATATTAAAAATATTTACAAATCCTTGTTCTACATCTTCTCAATTAAGAAAAGCATGAGCTAAAATAAAGGGGATATTAATCCCCTTTATTTATATTAATTTATGAATATGTAAAGCATATTCTAAAAATGAACCAAAGATAAAAAGATGAAATAAATCATCCAAAAAGACTTCGTACTGCATAATTAACTTTAATTTTGTATAATAACTAAGTCATTTTATCAAAGGAGAAAGAAAATGGCTTGTAAGACAAAGAAGAAGTCTGGTTCTGGTACTAAGAATAAGTAACAAATTATTTCTTCAAATAAGGGGCTTAATGCCCCTTTATTAATTTATAATAACCTTGGGCAAAGATTATGAACAATAAAACAACAATGACAACAAACGAAGAAATAATTAACCATATCTCAGACGTTACTATATCGTCTGTATCGTCTCGTTGGGGTATGGGAGGTGGTACAGCTATCTCTGTATTTGGTTGGCTTACAGCAACGGATTTAGCTGTTATTATCGGTATTGTTATTACTGTATTAGGCTTTGTTGTTAATTCTATTGTTCAATTTAGACGTGATAGACGACATGAACAAGAACATAATCTTGAAATGAGTTTATTGCAATTACAAATTAAACAAAATGAAGAAATTTATCAACATCGTTTAAAATTATTAAATAATGGTATTACTGATAAAGAACGATTATTTGATGAAGATAAAGATTTAATAAAGTAATGGCATTATCTAATAAAACTAAAATAGGTGGAACAGCGGGTATTATTGGTTCAATACTCGCTTCTGTTTTATTTTTTGAAGGGGGTTATGTAAATAATCCCTATGATCCAGGTGGTGAAACAAAGTATGGTATAACAGAACATATTGCAAGACAATATGGTTATGATGGCGAAATGAGAGATTTATCAAAAGATTTTGCTAAGAAAGTTTATACTGAAGAATATATTGTTAAACCTGGATATATTGATTTAATTCCTATTGCTCCTGCTGTTGCTCATAAACTTATTGATGCTGGAGTTAATGTAGGTACAGGTCGTTCTACTCTTTGGTTCCAACGAGCAATTAATTCTTTAACCCGTAACAGTAGAACCTATGTTCATGTTAATGAAGATGGTGTATGCGGTAAAGGTACGATTGCTGGTTATAAACGATTAGTTGCTGAAAGAGGGCCTGTTATGGCTTGTGAGATGACCATTAAACTAATTGATGCTCAACAAGCTAATCATTATATGAGTTTAAAAAATCTACCTCAATTTACTGCTGGTTGGATTAATAAACGAGTAGGTAATATACCTTTATCTTGGTGTTCTGATTATGAACTTAGTTATAAAGATGCTCTCAAAAATCATATCGAATAAAGAAATACTTTTAGCTGTAGCTGTTATTGGTGGTATCTTCTTCCTTGGTTCAACTTATGGCACAATGAGTGCTAAAGAAGATTTTGAAGAAGAAAAAACTAAGCAAGAAAAGGTTATTAAGCAATTAAAAGCAGAAATAACTAAGAAAGAACTTGATTATCAAGCAAAAAATGATAAAATTTTGCAAGAATTAGCGGAATCTCGTAAGAATTATGAAATATCTATCAATACTGTTACTACCGATTATGCTTTGCAGTTGCGCAAGCTCAACGACAGATTACGAATATATCAACGTCAAGCCCAAGAACGAAAAGCTGGATTACGAGACGACAATGACTATACAGGAAGACTCGACTCAGCTCTTACAGAGGGCATCCGATTGGTTAAAGAACTCTCAGCAACTGTTAGATTCCGTGAGCAACAATTAAATCTTCTTGGTTCAAGAATCAAGAATGAGCAATCATTAATAAGTGAGTAATATGAAAGAAGAAGATTTTATCGGTTATGAATCAATGGAAGGTGAAGAAGAACCTGTTATAGGTGAAAGTCATCGTTTAACAGATTGGGCTAACGAACCTTCTTTAGAAACGCTTAAACAAGACTTTGAGAATTCTAAACCTTATCACGATGAACAAGTTGCAAAGATAAATCATTGGACAGATGTTCTCTTGGTTCGTGGTAGTCAACAACCAAAGAAAGTTAAGGGTCAGTCCTCTGTTCAACCTAAACTTGCTCGTAAACAGGCTGAATGGCGATATTCACCTTTATCAGAACCTTTCTTATCTTCTCATCGATTATTTACCGTTGAACCAAGAACATTTGAAGATGGTGATGCTGCTAGACAGAATCAATTAATTCTTAATTATCAATTCGATACTAAACTTAATAAAGTTAAGTTTATTGATGATTATGTTCGTAGTGTCGTTGATGAGGGTACTGTATTTGTTCGTTTAGGTTGGAATAGAGAAACAACAACACAACAAACTGAAGTACCTGTTTATTCTTATTATCCAATTGATGAACCAGAGATATTACAGCAACTGGCTCAAATGCAACAGTTAAAACAAGCGAATCCTCGTTCGTTTAATGAAACTGTTCCTCCTGAATTTAAGGCTTCTATCGAATACTTTGAAGAAACAGGTCAATGGGCATTGGCTCAAGCTGTTGGTTCAGAAGTTGTAGAAGAAGAAGTTATACTTGCTAATCATCCTACAGTAGAAGTTCTTAATCCTGCTAATGTCTTTATTGATCCAAGTTGTAATGGTGACTTTGATAAGGCATTATTTGCTATTGTTTCGTTTGAAACCAATAAAGCAGATATGCAAAAAGCAGGTATTTACCATAATTTAGACAGAGTGAATTGGGAAGGTAATGGCCCTGACACAGACTCCGACAGATCAACAACTACTCCTACTGATTATAACTTTAGTGATACTCCTCGTAAGAAAGTTGTAGCTTATGAGTATTGGGGTTTCTATGATATTAATGGTACAGGTGAATTAGTACCTATTGTAGCTACTTGGGTTGGTTCTACCTTGGTTCGTATGGAACTCAATCCTTTCCCTGATCAAAAGATTCCTATTGTTGTTGTACCGTATTCTCCTGTTAAGAGAGATTTATATGGTCAACCTGATGCAGAACTTATTGAAGATAATCAAAAGATTGCTGGTGCAGTTACCAGAGGTATGATTGACTTATTAGGTAAGTCAGCTAACTCTCAGAAGGGTATTGCTAAAGGTATGCTTGATCCTCTCAATCGTAAACGATTTGAGAATGGTGATGATTATGAATTTAATCCTTCAATGAATCCTGCTAATGGTGTTATTGAACATAAGTTCCCTGAAATACCTCAATCAGCTTTACTCATGGTTCAAATGCAACACCAAGAAGCTGAATCGCTTACAGGTGTTAAAGCATTCTCAGGTGGTTTAGCAGGTGATGCTTACAATACAAATGTAGCTACAGCTATTCGTGGTGTATTAGATGCATCATCTAAACGTGAGATGAGTATCTTACGTAGATTGGCTAAAGGTATTATGGAAATTGGTAATAAGATTATCGCAATGAATAGCGAATTCTTATCCGAAGAAGAAACCATCCGTATTACCAATAGACAGTTTGTACAAATTAAACGTGAAGACTTAAAGGGTAACTTTGACTTAGTAGTAGATATCTCTACTGCTGAAATGGATAATGCCAAAGCAACCGATTTAGGCTTTATGTTACAAACAATGGGTCCTAATTTAGACCCTATGATCTCATTAAAGATTCTTGCTTCTATTGCTGATTTAAAACGTATGCCTGAATTAGCAGAAGAATTAAGAACCTATAGACCTCAACCTGATCCGTTAGCTGAAGAGGCTAAGAAACTTGAGGTTGAAAAACTTCGTATGGAAGTTGAAAAACTTCGTTCAGAAGTGGTTAAGAACCAAGCAATGGCAGGTAAAGCAACTGCTGAAGCTGATGGTAAAGTTCTTGATAATATTCAAGAACAAACGGGTGTTAAACACGCTCGTGATATGGAGAAACAACAAGCTCAAGCGAGAGGTAATCAAAATCTTGAGATTGTTAAAGCATTAACCAAGCCTAAGAAGGAAGGTGAACGTGATCCTGATATCGAAGCTGCTATTGGTTTTAATGCAATCACAGACCGTTTAGACGGTATTTAATTAACTTGTAAATATCCTATAAGGACTTACCTACTATGACAAACCAAGAAGAACTTACGCAATATAGAGAACAACTTGAAGGTGCTATTCGCCTTAAAGATTTAATTCTTAAATTGGAACGTAGTCCTGCTTATCGTGAAGTAGTTGTTAAAGGCTTTTGTACTGATGAGTGCGCTCGTTACGTTGAAGGCAGTGTTAACCCCGCTTTAGATGAAGCATCACGTAAATTAGCTTTGCAATGCGCTCAAGCTGCAGGCTGTTTCCGTAATTGGATTGCTGCTCAAAAGCGTATGGGTATGCACGCTGAATCTCAATTAAGAGAATTAGATGAAGAAATGAGAGCTGCGGAAGATGCTCAAGAAGCAGAAGAAATCGAAGCTCAACAAGGCACTAACTAACTAATGAGACCTTATTATGAATAATCCGTTAGAAATGTCTGATGATGACTTCTTGAAGTCTCAACCACCAGCTATTGAAGAACAAGAAGAACCAAAGGATGATGCTGATTCTTCTGGTTCAGAAGATCAAGTTGATCAAGACCCTGATAACTCTAATCCTGATGAAGGTAATGATAATGGTGACCAATTTACAAATTCAGATGATCCTGATGAAGGTGAAGGCGAAGGTGATGATCAACAAACTGAACCAGATGGTGAAGAAAACAATCTAAATGATAAAAAAGATACTGATTCTTTACAAAAAACAAATTTAGATGATAAAATTTCAGTAAAAGATGATTCAACACAGAAGAAATCTTCTACTGATTCAGATAAAGACAAGTCAAAGATAACTCCTTCCGTAGATTATGAAGGATTTTATAAGAAGATTATGAAGCCGTTGAAAGCTAACGGTAAAATGATCGAACTTAGAACTCCTGAAGAAGCTATCCAATTGATGCAAATGGGTGCTAATTACACTCGTAAAATGCAAGCCATTGCTCCCTATCGTAAAACTTTGTTGATGTTAGAGAACAATGGTCTTCTGGATGAGAATAAACTCTCTTTCTTAATCGATTTAGATAAGAAGAATCCAGAAGCAATTAAAAAATTGATTAAGGAATCTGGTATCGATCCGATGGAAATCGATACTGACGCAGACATAAAGTACCAAGAAGGTAATCATAGAGTAACTGATGAAGAAGCTACCTTTGCTTCTATTATCAACGACATTCGCGAGTCAGATAATGGAACAGAGACACTTAATGTAATCAACTCTTGGGATGATGCCAGTAAGGAAGTTCTGTGGAAAAATCCTGAAATTGCTCGTGTTATTCATGAACAAATTAATAGTGACAATAAAATATTTGAAACTATTAATAATGAAATTAACCGTAGAAAAACTTTAGGAACGATTCCGCCTAACACTCCATTCTTACAAGCTTATAAGATTGTTGGTGATGAGTTGGTTCAAGAAGCTAACAGACAGCAACAACTTCAAGCACGTAAGGAACCAGTAGTGACTAAGCCTGCTGTTAAGAAGTCTAAATTGACGAATTCAGATAAGGTAAAGTCTGCTGCTACTACTCGCACTACAAGTAAAACTGCTACGAAGTTCATTAATCCTCTAGCAATGGATGATGATGAATTTTTAAAGCAAATGAAAAATAGACTTTAAAGGTTGATTAATTAAATGTTAAATTATAATGCTCCTATTGATGGCGATAAGTCAACAATTGATGCTAAAACGAATTCTGACCAAATGAATACGTTTTATTGGTTGAAGAAGGCTATTATTGAAGCTCGTAAAGAGCAATATTTTACGCCTTTAGCTAATACAATCAATATGCCAAAGCACTACGGTAAGAATATCAAGTGTTATGAATACTTGCCTATTCTTGATGACCGTAATATCAATGACCAAGGTATTGATGCTAACGGTGCTGTTATTGAACAGGGTTCTGGTAATCTTTATGGTTCATCTAAAGATATCGGTACGATCAATGGTAAATTACCTACCTTGACGGAAAATGGTGGTCGTGTGAACCGTGTTGGTTTCACTCGTCTTGAACATGAAGGTTCTTTGCATAAGTTCGGTTTCTTCTATGAATTCACGAATGAATCATTAGTCTTCGATTCTGATTCTGAATTGAAGGGTCACTTGGCTCGTGAAACGATTAATGCTGCAACAGAAATCTATGAAGACGTTCTTCAACGTGACTTGTTAACGTCTGCTAGTACAGTGGTTTATCCAGGTACAGCTACAGATGATGATGAAGTGACGGGTGAATCTGATACAGATGCTGGTACAGAAGCTACGGTTTTGGATTATGAATCCTTAATGCGTTTGGATCAAATCCTTACGGAAAACCGTACACCTCGTCAAACGACTGTTATTACTGGTTCTCGTTTGATTGATACGAAGACGATTCCTGCTTGTCGTGTGGCTTATGTTGGTTCTGAATTAGTGCCATTGTTGAAATCTATGAAGGATTTATTTGGTAATAAAGCTTTCATTGAAGTTCAACACTACGCTTCTGCTGGTAATGTGCTTAATGGTGAAATTGGTTCTATCGATAATTTCCGTATTATTCAAGTTCCTGAAATGCTTCATTGGGCTGGTGTCGGTGCAGCTGAAACAGCAGGTAAGAACCCTGGTTATCGTGCTGAAGGTGGTAAATATAATATTTACCCGTTCTTCGTGGTTGGTGAAGATGCTTTCTCTACGATTGGCTTCCAAACGGATGGTCAATCTGCTAAGTTCAACATCATGACGAAGATGCCTGGTCGTGAAACAGCTGACCGTATGAATGACCCGTATGGTGAAACTGGCTTCAGTTCTATCAAGTGGTACTATGGTTTCTTGTTAAAGCGTCCTCATCGCTTAGGTTTGATTAAGACGGTTGCTCCAGTCTAATTAAATTAAGCTAAAATAGAACCAAGAGACAACCTCTCTTGGTTCTTTCATTACTAAATAATTAAGGAAATAAAATGGCAGAAACTGAACTTCAAGCTGATGAAATGACTTTGTTAAAGCAACGTGCAGACAAGTTAGGTATCACCTATTCCAATAACATTGGTTTAGAAACTCTTAAAGCTCGTATTGAAGCTAAACTTGCTGAAAAGGAAGATGTTGCTGAACCAAAGCAAGAATCTGAAACAGAACGTAGAGCCAGAATTCATGCTCGTATTTATAAAGAAAATATGAGATTAATTCGTTTACGTATTACTTGTTTAAACCCGAATAAGAAAGATATTCCTGGTGAAATTATTACTGTTGCCAATAAGTATATGGGTACAGTTCGTAAATATGTTCCGTTTGGTGAAAAGACTGATAACGGCTATCATGTTCCATACTGTATTTATAAGTTCTTAAAGGCTAAGAAATTCCTTTCTATTCGTTCTTATCGTGATCGTATGACTAATAGAATGGTTCAAGAACATCGTTTGGTTCCTGAATTTGCTCTAGAAGTTATGACACCTTTGACAGCTAAGGAATTAGCTGATTTGGCTAAAGCACAATTAGCTGCTGGTTCTATTGACTAAATACTTAATTATTAAGTAAAATATCCCATCATTAGATGGGATTTTTCTTATGTATAGAGAAGGTTGGGATGGCTAATAAATTTGATGGTGACGTAGTTGCCTTAGAGCTTTTAGAAAATATTACTTCAGGTTTAGATTTTACTATTCCTAATGTAGATTTTTCAGATGAATCTTTTAAGATACCTCAAGACTTACTTGATGCTTTAAATCGTAAGGTTGAACCATTAAGTAATGATTCATTAACAACTCGTAAAGTTGATGGTTCAGGTGTATTTGATTACTTGATGTCTGCTGTTGCTGCACATCTTGAAAAAGAATACAATGCTGGTCGTATTACAGGTGCTGAATATACTAAGGCTTATACTTCTGCTATAGGTACAGCAATGCAATCTGCTGTTCAATTCTTATTAAATAGAGATAAAGCTTATTGGGATGGTATTCAAGCTCAATTTGGTGCTATTGGAACCAATATTGGTGTTAATAAAGCTAAGGTTGATTTGGCTATTGCTCAAGCACAAGCTCATCAAAATAAAGCTCAATATGCTTTAACAGTACTTCAATTAGCTACTCAAGACGCACAATATGCAGTTGCTAAAGAACAACATGAAGCTGTAAGAGCGCAAACATTAGATGCTCGTACAGATGGTGCTACTGTTGTTGGTTCAGTTGGTAAGCAAAAAGCTTTATATGATCAACAAATTACATCTTATAAACGGGATGCTGAAGTTAAGTTTGCTAAGTTAGTTATTGATCCTTGGATTACACAAAAGACTATGGATGAAGGTTTAACTGCTCCATCTGAATTACAAAATTCTGCTGTTGATAAAGTTATTAAAGCATTACGTTCTAATAATGGTATTCAATAATGAGTTTTTTTAGCGGTAAAAAGAAAGTTTATGTTTCATCAGTAACTTATAGTTTAGCTGGTGATGTTGAACCAAAAGATTATGTTAAATTATCTGTAATTAACGGTGTATTAAGTAATACACCATCTTTAGGTGAAAAACTTAATTATGATTTACGTAATGGTCATGGTATTCGTTTTAGAAATTTTCTTAATTGGGCTAAATCATCAGGATATAACGATAATGTTGGTTTAGCCACTTCTAAATATTATCCTGATGTGCCAATTGATAGAGAGTTACTTAGTAAGATAATTCAACGTGATTATGATATAGATTTTAATGAATCATTTAATATTGTTTATTCTAAAGTAACTTTTTATGACTATGTCGAATATGCCAAAATTTGGGTTATAAATAATAAACCAGATAAAATTAATGATCCTTATGAAGTAGAAGAATTTTCAGTTGTTGTTCGTGAATGGCGAGAATGGGAAGAATATAAAGATGCTGATGGTAATACTCATTATCATTGGGTAACTAAAAGAGAATACCGTTCTGATATTCGTATTACTTTTTCTGATAAATCCATATCTGAAATATCTACTAAAAACGTAAATAAAGATGTTTCGTTTCTTTATGTTTACTATACAATAACAAAACATCATTTAATTGGCGATGATGAAGTAAAGCATTATGGTTTAATTTATGCTCATAAATCAGGTAAACCAGAGTTAGATGATTTCTTTATACCTCCTGATGCATTAGAAAAAACTTATGCACCTTATATTCCAATACGTCTTTGGAATAAATTTATATCTACAAATAATTTATCTGATACTTATAAATTTGCTAAAAAAGCTTTTAGAAAAAGTGTTGGTTCTAATAGATTTGATGAGTTAATAGAAGATATAAGTAAAAATGAAAATATAAGTGATATTGATTTTACTTATATTTCTTTTGGTGTTGCTTTAAATACTAAACAGCAAGAAGGTAAACGATATATATTTAATTTATTTAAAAACTTTTGGGAGAACCAAAGATTAGCAGATAGAATTTCTTCAGCAGAACAAGAAAACACTTATATTAAAGCTTTATTTAATAGAGTAAATTATGAAAAGCAAATAAATATTAAATCTGTATATGGTTCTATTAATTATGATATTTGGTTGGAATGGGCTTCTTTAGCTCATTACTACGGTACAGGATTAGCAAAGCCTGGTTTAAAACCTGGTGATTATTACTTTGATGCTTATGAAATATCTTACGAAGTTTCATCTTCAGGTAGTTTTGATGATAATGATATTAGAACAGAAACTAAAGAATATACTCGTTTATATCATCAAATAACAGAAGGTCAATATGAAGTAATATCTATTACTGATTTGGCTCATGCTAATTTTATTTATAAAGGCAAAGCAGTAATTATCTCTGGTAAAGATGCATTGGATGATAAAGATGTTTCAGGTTTTATTGTTCCAATGCAAGAAAATACTTTTAAAGAAATTGGTCTTCGTTATGCTACGAATTTAATTAATTTTAGTAGTTATTTAGTTTTTAATTGCTATAAAGTTAAAAAACAAAAATGGTATCAATCAGGTTTATTTGGAATAATTATTGCAATTGTTATTTCAATTATTACTTGGAATCCTGCAACAGGTGTAGCTTATCTTGCTGTATCTATGGCAGTTAATATTGCTATTTCTATAGCAATTCAAGCATTAATGCAAGTTATTAATTCTATTTTTGGTGGTACTCTTCTTGGTTCTATTTTAAGTGCTATTTTAATTGTAGTTGCTTTAGCTTATGGTAAATTAGTATTACAAGGCGCACAAGCAACAATGTCTGCTGTATTTTCAGAATTAATGACTGCAACTAACTTATTACAATTAACATCTTCTGTTGGTAATTCAGTTGCTAGCTATTATCAAAGAGCAGCACAAGCTGTGTTTAATAAAACACAAGAATATATGCAAGAATATGAAAATAAGTTAGATGAAATTGATCAAGCTTTTAAAGATTTAGGTATAAATAATGATTATTTATTTACTTCCATAAATAATGCTATATATACTAATATATATGAATCAATGGATTCTTTTTTAACAAGAACATTAATGACTGGTTCAGATATTGCTGAGAGATCAATGAATATGATTTCTGAAATGCCAGCATTAACATTATCAACTGAATTAAATTAAAGGAATTTTTATTATGGCAGAACCTTATACTTATGGACAACATCCTTTAACTGTTACTCCTGAATATGAAAGATTTTTTAATGCTTTCGCATCAATGAGTAAAAATAATGCTATTAATCCTCGTTATTGGGGAGATGTACAACTACAAAATCTTATGAAAGAAGGTGATTATGTTGGGGCTATTAGTAGATATAATCGTTTATATGAAGGTGATGCTGAAGTAGAATTAGCTCCTCATTTTGGTGAACAAAGTTCTTTATTTGGTGAGGGTGGTTTACTTTCTGGTGATACATTAAAAGGTATTGCTTCTATTGGTCAAGCTATTGGTTCTGTAATGGGTGCTTGGAACGCTAATAAAGCTTATGGTTTAGCTAAAGATCAATTTACTTTCCAAAAAGACTTCGCTACTAAGAATTTAGCGAACCAGATTGCTTCTTATAACACAGCATTATCTGATCGTATGCAAGCACGTGCTGCAATGGAAACTGGTAATAAAGATGCTTACAATGATTTAATTAATCAACGTAAATTAGCATAAAGGAATAGTAATGGCTGGTGGTAGATTACATTGGAATAATGTTGCAGCACCTGATTTTAGTGCTGGTTTTTCTGGTTTAAGAACAGCGTCTGATTTATTTAATAAATCAATTGATAATGGAGTTGCAGCAGTTAATAATTATATTAATGCTAAAGAAGAAAGTGCTGCTAGAGACTTACAAGCCCAAATTGTTGAAGCTGGTTTAAATAATGACCGTGAAAAAATGGCAGCTTTAATGACTGACCCTATATTAAAAAGAGTTAGTACAGATAAAGCTAAACAAGCTGCACAACTAGGTTTTAATATGCTAAATGATAGGGAGAAATTAGATATTGCTCGCAGAGAATCTGCGATGAGAAATCAACTATCAGCTAGAACTCTTCAAGAAAAACAATGGGACGATCAAGCTAATGCTTTATTGTATCGTTATCAACAATTAGGAACTATTAATCCTATAGCGGATAAAGAAATTATTGCTAATCTACTTAAAGGTGTTTCACCACAAGTTGCAATGCGTTTTAATAAATTATTTACTGCAGCTTACGGTTCACCTTCTTTTGGCCCAGGTTCTGAAAAAACTTATGGTGGTTTAGAATCAAATGTAGAAGTAAGTTTGTTAGACGAGTTTAGAAATAATCAAACAATTGCTCAATCAGCAAAAGAATCTGCTGAAACTAATATCAGAAAAGTAGAGAAAGCTACTGGTTTACTGGGTCAGCAATATTTTGATAATAAAGAAGAATTAGCAAAATATGGCACATTTACCGAAAAAGTAGCAGCAGTAGCAAAAAAATTAAATGCTGATCCTGATGTTTTACAAGAAGAAGTAAAATATCTAATGAATTATGCTAAACAGCACGGTAAAGTATTAGATGAAGAACAAGCATTAGCTGTTATAGATTCCACAAAAGATTATAAAATTGGTGGATATATTTATAATTTTCTACCAGGCGGTAAAACTGGTTTAGGTAAAAGTGCTACTTATGACCAAAGATCAGCTGAAGAATTATCATTAAATGTTTCAGACGCTACAGCAGAAATTGCTAGAACTAATATAAAAAATGCTTATTCAGCTAGAGATGCAATTGTTCAAGAACAAACTGCTATGCAAGAAGCTTGGCAAAGATATGTGAACTTTATAAATGTAACTGGTGGTGAGAAAAATATGGATAAAAACCAACGTAATACCGCAGATGCATTACTTAAACAATATCAAAAACATTTTGCTAAATTACAATCTTACTCTAAGAGTTCTAGTGATGCTGTAGAAGCACAAGATAAAGCAGCATTACAAAGACAATTAGACCAAATAAAGAAAAATCAAGAAATGCTTCGTAGAGAATTAGAAAAAACATCTAATTCGTAATATTTAATTACTATTTGATTTATAATAAGCTCTATATTTATAGGGCTTATTTTTTATAGGTTTAATATGTCATCAGCTGATATTGCTAAAATAAACGAAATACTTCTTGGTAATGAACCAAAAGCAGAATTGCCTCCTACACAAAATCTTGATTTATATTCTACTTTTGCTGGAGCAAATATAGAAAATGATCAATTAATTCGTTCTGAATTTGAACAAGATTTATTAACAAAAACTTCATTTGAATTGGTTCAAAAATACGGTCAAGAAGTTATACCTTATTTAAATTCAGCTGTACAAGCTAGAGGTCAATATTTAGATGACCGTTTAGCACAAAGAACTAATGCTCAAGCTGTTGTAGATACAGTAAAAGATGTTTTTCAAGGCGGTGTTAATACCGTTGGTGGTATTGGCGTATTCGGTCTTGATTTAATTAATGATGACCTAGGTGTTGCTTCGGCACAAGCATTAGATTCATTTAATAGAGTAATGAATGAATCTAGTTCTTATGCTTTACAAGCAAGACAAAGAGCTCAACAAGCTCGTTTAGATCGTTATAACAGAATATCTGAAAAGCAATATGAACAAGATATAGCATCTGGTAAGACAGAATCTGAAGCCAGATTAGCTCAATTAGGTAGAGATTATATGAATACAATCGCTACTTATGATGATCCTGTTCTTCTTACTTCTGGTATTTCTCAAGCTGGTGGTTCATTAGCAGCTATGGGTACAGTATCTAAGATATTAGGTGCTGTTGGTAAAGGTGTTTTAACAAAAGCTGGTGTACCTGTTAGTGAAAAAGCTGCTAAGGTTGGTGAAGCTATTCGTTGGCCTGCTGTTTCGGGTGTTGTTGAAGCAGGTGGTGCATACTCACAAGCTGTTGCTGATGTAATGGCTATTCCTACCGAACAATTAGAAAAAACTTCTCCTATCTTTAATGATTTAGTTAAAGAATATAAGAGAGAGGGTTTATCTGATACAGAAGCAAAAGAAGAAGCTAAAAAACAAATTGCTATTATGGTGGGTAATAGAGCTTCTGCTGCTGCTGGTGCTACTGGTTTTGGTATGGGTTTTGCTACTAAAGGTTTTGAAAATCCTGTAGCTAAACGTAATTTAGCTAAAGCTGTTACAGATATTATTAGTGAAACTGCAGAAGAAACTACAATTGGTTTAACAAGTCAATTAGGTCAAAACTATGGTAAACAACAGTTTGTAGATAAGAATCAAAACATTATTGAAGATGTTGGTGAACAAATGGCTACTGGTACATTGTTCTCTCTTGGTTCTTCAGGTGTATTACAAGCACCGCATCTTGTTAGAGAGTCTTCTAAAATTGCTGGTAAAACAGCATTAAAAACTGTTGATAAAGGTTTAGATAAACTTTTTGGTATTCGTAGAGATAAACTTGAATCTCAAGATGAAAACTCTATTGATAAAGTTGCTGCTAAATCCAATAACTTGGTTCAAGAAATTAATAATATTTCTGAACCAACTAAAGAAGTTACGCAATTTAAAGATAATTTCTTACAAGTTTCGCAAGCAGAAAAAGATACTTTAGGTCGTATTGGTCAAGTAGTTGCTAAATCACGAGATAATCGTATTGATATTATTCAAGCATTAATTGAAAAATTACCTGCTTATAAAGATAATGCCAATATATTAGCTGAAGCACAAGCTGATATATTACGATTATTTGATAGTTTATCTGAAGATCAAATTGAAAATAGTTCTATTGCTAATACTGAAGAAGGACAAAAACTTATTCAGGCTAAACAAGATATATTAAATTCTTTAAAGAGTTCTCCACAATTTATTCGTGTTTATGAAGAAATTCAAAAGAACATGAGTAAAGTAGCTAATAATGTTAAAGATATTACCGATGAATCTGTTCAAACAGAACAAGGTAAAGTTGAAGCTATTGCTGTAGCAGAATCTGCTATTAATGATATTCACACGGCAGATTCTAAGTTAATTAGTAAGATACTTGAACACGCTAAAAAAGGTACATTAAAATTTGCACCTAGTGTTCAAAAAGCATTAGATACAATTAATTCTATTATTCAGATTGAAAACATTCAGCTTAATAAATTAATTAAAGCTAAAAAGATTCCTGCTGATTATATAAAGAATAAAGATAAATACTTTAGAGAAACTCAATTTGCTGTTCACGATAATATTACAGCTGGTGATGCTTTATCTTATCGTGCTGCTAACTTATTATCAGCTACTCAACACGCTGGTATGATAATGCGTGCTATTCGTATGGGTGATATTGAACAAGCACGTGAACAGATGGGTTACTTTGAAAACTTTATCGAAAGTCAGGAAAATAAAGCAAAATTAGCTCAAGCCTATTTAGATAACCCTAAAAATAATACAGGTACATATACAACTTATAATCCTCGTACACATGAGGCTTATGAACAAACTATTACTTTTACTAGTAAGGGTTTAGCACGTCAAATACTTGATGAAGTAAAAACATTACAAAGTATTCAAGAAACTCTTTATCAAGCCTATCCTAATGAAATTGGTACTGATTTAACTACTGGTTCAGAACCAATGTTTGATGAATCTACGTTAGAAAAAGAACCAGTACAACAAGTTGAACAACAACAAGAAATTTTACCTAAGAAAACAAATGCTCAAAAAGCAAGTGAAAGTATTGATAAAGCTTTAGGTAAAAAAGGAACAAAAGCTGAATCTAAGGTTGAACCAAAGAAAAAAACTAAGGAACAACCCAAGAAAAAAATTGAACCTAAAGTTTCTAAGAAACAAGAAGAAACTGCTACACAATTAGAACTAGATTTTGGTTCTGAAGAACCAGTTATTTTTGAAACAAAACAAGAACCAAAGAAAGAAGATAAACAACCTGTGCAAGAGGCTAAAAAAGAGTCTGTAAAGCAAGAAACTAAAGCAGTTAAAAAAGAATCCAAGAAAGAAAATAAAGCACTTTCTAAAGCTGTTTATATGCCTTTGTATGAACATAGTCACGATGCAACGAGTAGATTATTAGCTTTAGATGAATCTTTATCAAAAACAGATTTTGAATTAATTAACTCTACTATTATTAATGCTTTGGGTAAATTAGTAGACTTTGGTGATTTTATTAAATTTGATGAAATACTTAACAATATTAAAGAACAATTTAAAAATGATTCCTTAGTTATTGAAACTATAAATATTATTATTGAATCTGTTAATAATGCTAAAGTTGCCCATGAATTAGAAGTACCTGCTAAAGAAGAAAACAATATTATTAAAAATATTAAAAAACTTTTTCATGATACAGTTGCTAAAGGTTTTAAAACTAAACCTAATCTTACTAACTATTCTGAAGAAGATATACCTATTTTTAAGATTTGGGAACAAATTACTTCTGGTTCATTACCAGAAAAGATTCTTAATCGATTAGATGATAATGCTAAAAAGATTTGGAAAACACGTTTAAATCCAACGAATAGTAATAGTTTTGTTCATCGAATGTCTTTAGAACTTGATAAACAATTAAATGATTTCTTAAATAAACCCTTTAATGGTAAAGATGGCCCTACTCGCAAAGATGTTTATGATAGTAATCAATTTAATAATTGGCGTCAAGGTAAGGGTTTAAACTTTACTGAACGAGATGAGAATGGCAATATTGTTTATAACGAATACTTTAAACAAATGGCTATTCTTGCTTCAATGGCTTGGTTATCTGCTAATAAGAATGTCTATCGTAAAGTAGAAGCAGAAGACATACCTGCTATGTTTGGTTCTTATTTTAATATTAGCGATTTTTCACCAAAAGAACTTGCTCGTATTAATTCCCAAATATCAGCTACTTCAGTAAGTTTAGGTCTTAATGAATATGTAGAAAAATTTATGGGTTTACAAAGTGACCCAGATGCTTCTATGTCATTTAATAGAGAAATTATCTCTGCTATGACAACTAACCTTATGGAAGCAATGGTTACTTTAGGTTATTTAAAACAAGACATATTTAAGAAAGGTGTTGATAAATATGATGAAGAAGGCAATCTTTCTTATATACAAGATGAAAAAGGTAATTGGAAACCTGAACAAGTTTGGGGTGAAACTGTTCTCTTTAGTTTAAAGAATGTTGCTGATACATCATATGATGATTTCTTATCTGATTTGGTTCTTAAAGAACCAGAAAAGAAACATTATTATGATGATGAAGAAGTACCTGTTAATAATCGTTATTTACATTCTATGAGAAAGATTACGGATTTCTTAGCGGAATCTATTGCTAATCTTCAAAAGAGTAAATATACCTTTAATGGTAAGATGATTAATCTTGTTAATGCTATGGGTGAAGATGGTATTAATAAGTTCTTTAGAGCAGATATTGATAATCCTGAGTTATATAACGATCGAGATTTAGAATCTCGTCAAGGTAAACAATTAGCTTTTACATCTTCTTTTGCTACTTTACGTAGTAATTGGGAAGATCGCTTAGCCTATGCTAAAGCGAATGGTAAAACGATTTGGGAAGTTGCTAAACGATATCAATATCGTATGTCTGCTGTTAATCGTCATCAACAACAAGGCAGTAATAATCCGCAAAGCGATAAAATTATGCGTGAAATAGATATGCCTACAGAGTCTAAAGACTTTGATATGACGAACCAAAGAAATAAAGAACTTTGGTATATTGCTGTTGGTCAAGCATTTGGTATTAAGGTTCAAAATAAAAAGATTGATGACATTAAAACCGAAGTAGATAGTCAATTAGCTCAATTAGATGGTTCAATTAAAGATTTATTTACTCGTTTACAACAAGAATATCTTAAAACAGAGTCTGAAATGGATCATCAAAATGGTGGTACATTTGATGAAACATTCACATTTAAATTTAGTAATGCTGAAATACAGCAAATAATTGATGCTTTTGATGCAGCTGGTGTAGATAGAACAGCTGTAGCACTTCATGCTTATTTAGATCATATTAATCTTGAATTAGTTAAAGCAAGTGGTAATGAAGATGCTCTTAAACATTACACCACAAAACTTTATATTGAAGCTGACGGTGTAACTAATGGTGCAGCTAATTTATTAGCTACCGTTTCATTAGGTAAATTTACGCTTAAATGGTTAAAGATGATGCGTAAAGTAGGTTTAGGTATTGGTGATAAACATTATATTGCTTTATCTGATCTACGTATTAATGAAGATGGTACTGTTGATACTGACGTTTATGGTCAAGGTGCTGACGACTTTGTTGTTAATTTACGTGAATATCGTAAAGGTTTAAATGATGAAGTTAAAGAATTACAAGATATTACTTTAAACTTTATTAAAAACTTTCCTAATAAATTTGGAACCAAACTTTCTTATGATCCTGAAACAGCTTGGGATACAGATAAAGTTTGGAGTATTCATCGTAATATTGTTAAGAGTCCGTTAACAGTACTTCAATATGGTGCTGGTTTAATGAGAATATCTTCTAATTATGCTGGTGAAGTTATTAAAGGTTTTTATGCTCAATTATCAGATGTTGCTCATAATTATTATGCTTTAGAAGAACAATTAGGTGAAGGTAATGTAATAATTGCTCAAGCCTTTTTCCCTGGTGTATCTAAAGATATAGCAGAAGCTAATTTTAGAAATTGGTTAAATAGCCTTAATATTATTTTAGCTACAGGTACTAAATATGAACCAATCTTTGATGAATCTGGTCGTCGTATTGGTTCTGAATTAGTCTTAACTGAATTAGAAAATGCAAGATTAATTCGACCAGATGAAATTGATACTATTGAAAAATTAAAGAAATTTGTTTTAACACCTGCTCAAGAAAGAGCATTAAAGAATAATATTCATGTTGCTTTTGGTAAACCGATTGGAGCTTCTTTAAAGAATACTCTTGGTTCTGATGTGGCTTATTTTGGTGAATTAGTTACATCAGCTACTAACATGATGGCTGAAATATTTATCAAACGAGTTAGCGATGATAAACAAAAAGCCAAAGCAGAAAGAACAGATAAAACTTTATTATCTCAAAACGAACTTGATAAGATTGAGTGGAAACATAAAGTAGCACGTCCAAGATTTTTCTTAGCAGGTGGTCGTCAAGAAATCGACGTTCTTGGTTCTAAACGTACTGCTGTTGAAGGTGATACTACTTCGTTTTCTGGTAAGTTTACTTCTTATGCTAAATCCATTGAACCAGATTTACCTGGTGTAAAAGCTATTCCTTATTCTAATATTTCTAAAGATGGTTACATGATTGCTTTAATGTCTGTATTAGAGCAAGCATTAGCTGTGTTTGATGGTTTTAATATGGCTCTTGCTAATGCTGATTACCAAAGCATTGAAGCTAATAAAGCTGTTAAGAAAGTATGGAATCAAAATCCTTATTATGATTTTTATAAGCAATTCCATAAATTTATGGAAGACTTTACTAAGAATCCTACTACTTTAGAAGTAGATGAGCCAGTATTACCTGATAATCCTACTAAGAAACAAATTAATGAATACAATAAAAAAATTATTGAAAATGAACAACGATTAAAATCTATTGTTTCTATGGCTCGTAAATTAGGTATAGAAACCGATAGAAAAACAATTGATACATTAATCAATCAAATTATTGTTGAAATAGATAATCAATTATTACAAGCTAGTAATCAAGTAACCGCTCGTCATAATGTACTTAATCGAGTACCTTTAATGATTGACCAAATGGCTAGTGTAGGTAAAGGTTATAGAACGCAAAAAGAATTTATGTATACGGAAGATATTCCTCAAGGACATATTCTTGCTGCAATGAATATTATGTACGAATCTGCAATTAAAGCAGAAGATTTACAACCAACTATATCCTTTATGGAAGCTTTACAACAAGTAAATAAAGAATACTTTGATAAGACTTTTAAACCAACACCTTATAAGAAATTAAAGGTACGTTTAGATGAATTAAATTCTAAACAAAAATCTTTGTTTAATCTTATTAAACGTATTTCAGGTGAACATATCCCTACCGTTTATATTGGTTCCATTAAACAAATAAGAATGCAGGCTGTTAAAGATGGTATTACAGATACGGTATTTTTAGATCGTATTGGTACGACTAATGATGCTTTCTATAATCCTGAAACTAATACCATTTATTCAACAAAAAATGATATGGATGTTATATTACATGAATATATTCATGCTGTAACTAGTGATATTATTGATGCCTATTATAAAGGTGTTGATTTATCTGTTCATTCTATTGATGCTATTCATCGTCTTGAGCAATTAATGCTTGATTTTGAATTTAGTGATATAGAACTTTCTATTAATGATGTTGACGTAAGAAATGCTGTTGTTAATTTAAAAGAATTATTGGCATCTTCTAAAGACAATAGCTTTAGATTAAATGAATTTATTGCTTATGTTTTAGGTGATCCAAGACTTTATGATTTAATGCAAAAACGTAAAGCACCTAAAACATTAACTGAATATGCTAAAAAAGCTTGGTATGTCATAAAACAAGTTATTTTTGGTAAAGCGAGAGTTGTTATTCCCAAGAATAATGATTTCTTATCTCATGTTCGTTTTAATACACTGATTCTTGTTAAACAACAATCAACATTACAACAACAATTGAATAATGTTATTCTTGAACATTTAAATGAATCAGGTGATTCAAGACTTAATGATTTATTAAACCAATTTAAAGAATTAATTGCTTATAACTTAAATATTACACAAGATATTGATAGAAAAGCTGAAGTAGATACTTTAATCAGTTATTCTATTGAAAATGTGATGAAAGCAAGAGCAGCTGGTTTTAAAATGAACCAAGTGCAAATAGATACTTATCTTTACATGACAGCTGCTTATAAAGCTGGTTTAGCTATTAATGGTGATTATTTAGATGAACTTTCAAGAATGTATGATCATGTTATGAAACACATTTCTTATGAAAGTTTTATGATTGATCCAACATCTCAAAATATTAACGATATTAAAGATGCAACTGAAAAATATAACTATGTTAAGGGCTTAACTCATAATTTTGATCAATTATCTGAATTTATGTCTTTAGCTACAGTATCTCCTGAATTTAGAAGTGTACTTAATAAAGTACCTGAAATGGCTGAATTAAAGAGTACTGCTGAAGGTAAATTTGATCAAGCAATTGAAAACTTTGGTTTTAGTTTATTAAATCGTTTATCTAATAATATCTTAGGTAAAAAGAAAGCAATTGGTACTCAAAAACGTATTGATCAATTAATCGATGAATTGTACGTAACAGTTGCTCAACAACAAAATCAACGTAAATTCTATAAAAATAAAGCAGGAGAATTATTAGAAAAATCTAATGATTTTATTATAGGTACTATGGATACCGTTGGTAAGAAATTAACTTCCTTTGGTTCAAGAATTGGTGAAAATTCTAAACAAGGTACTGTTAAATCTACTATCAGTAAAGTAACTGAATTAGCTGGTCAAGCAATGATTCATGATGAAGCAATTGAAGAATCTGTTAAGAAATCTACACTTGCTCTTATGAACATGACCAGTATATCTATGTTACCTGGTTCTCATTTATTAAAAGATTTAGTAAGTGATTTAGTTGGTTATCTAAAAGAAACTTCATCTATTACAGATTTGATTAAAACAGTTAAATCTAAAATTCAACAATTCCGTCAAATTTATAAAGATAAGGTTCCTCAAATATTACGTTCTAAATTTAAGAGAGAATTGACTAAAGAACAATTAGCTACATTAACTCGTTCTTTAGCTAAAACAGATTTATCTGCTTTAAACACTAGAACATTTAATAATATTATTTCATTAATTAAAAATGATTCTAATATTAATAAAGAATTAGATAATTTATCTTCTGATATTACTGTTGCTTTATCAACAGCAGAAAAAGCAATTGTTATTAATAAGATGAACCAATTGGCTCATTTTATGATGACTGGTGAAACGGGTGGTTATTTATTAAGAAATGCAAATGCTATTGCTGATTTAGCTTTACAAAATAAATCTTTAGATGCTAAGAAAATTGATGAATATGTTTCATTAAAAGCCTTTAGTTTATTATCTGATAAAGATAAATCTTCATTTAGAAATTTACTTTCTAATGAAAAAGATGGTATATTTGCCCTATATTCTTATATTTTTAATTTAAAAAATACAGATAAAAATTTATTTAAAAATACTTTAAATAAAGAAAACTACAATACATATAAGGGTTATATACCACCTTTAAAACAAGAAAATATATCTATCATTGTTGCTAATAAAAAAGATAGAACCAAGTTAGAAATGCGTGGTTATGAGTATGTTAAGGATTATCATGGTTTTAATACCAAAGGTACTAATCAAAAAGCATACTTTAAAGCACCATTTAATAGTAATGTTTCATTTACTGAAGGTATTATGCAAACAACAGCTATTACGAAAGATGGTATTAATATATCAACAGGGCGTTCTATTCATAATACTGCTGGTGTTATTGCTAGTAAATACCATCTAAATTGGTTAAAAAATCATCCTAATATTGCTAAACGAGATTCTTCTATCATGCCAGTCTTTGATAAAGATGGTAATGTTGTTGCTTATGAAAGAACAACTGATCCAATGATTATGAGAGAACTTTATAAAGAAGATGATATTACGCAATCTTTAGGTATATGGGCAGGTCGTCAACAAGAAGAACAACTGGCTCTTGAATACAATACAATTTTAGTTAATCGTTTATTTGATGCTTGGCAAAATGAAACAACTAAAAATGGTAGAGCAATGTATGTTAATTTGTTTGAATCTACTGATCCAGTAATTAAAGATGCTTTATCAATTATTAATCAACCTACGTTAGCTTATATCAATAAAAAATTTGGTAATAAGTTTATGGTCAGAGCTGATTTGGTTAAAGATGTTCTTGGTGAACGTCATGCTTCTATTGGTGATCTTTGGACAGGTAATACTCGTTGGTCTGAAGAAACTCAACAAGCTGTTCAAAAAGCTGCTATAGCTATTATGGGTACAAGTGCTTATAGACGTTTAATGATTGGTGAACGTTGGACACAAGGTTCTGTTGCTTTGGTTCGACAAAATATTGTTATTCGTTCGTTAGTTGTGCCAGCATTAAATATTATGTCTAACTTGGCTCAATTAATGTATCGTGGTGTACCTATATGGCGATTAAAAGATGCAGCGTCTAAAGTAAGAGAATTAGAAGTTTATATTCGAAACTCTCGTAAGATGGTTGAACTTAATGTTGAATTAGGTACTAAGAGTTATTCTTTAACTGAAAGACGATTTGTTGAAAAACGAATTGAATCTTTACAAAAAGTTAATGAATCACTATCGATATGGCCATTATTGAATCAAGGTGAATTCTCTACTATTGCTGACGTAGGTGCTTCTCAAGAAGAATTAGAATTTAGTCCAGGTAAACTTGGTGAATATATGGAAGCACAATTTAATAAATTGCCTCCTTATGCTCAAGTTATTGGTAAAAACTTGTTCATGACTAAAGATACTGCTTTATATAAAGCTGCTGAAAAATCAGTCCAATATGGTGACTTTATTGCTAAAGCAATATTATTTGATCATTTAACACAAGATAAAGGTATTAGTAAAGAAGATGCTTTAAGAGCTATTCGAGAAGAATTTGTCGACTACGACAAATTAGCAGGACGAGATCGTCAATATTTAGAAGATATTGGTTTACTTTGGTTCTATAATTATAAATTGCGTATGGCTAAGATTGCTTTTAGTATTATTAAAAATAATCCTCTTCATGCGTTACTTGTTATGAATTTCTTGCCTGATAGTACAATATTTGGTAATATGGGTGATCCATTAACAGATAATATTTGGGCTAAAACTTTAGATGGTAAGATTGGTTACTCTATAGGCCCAGCTATGATGTTAAGTGGTGCTGAATTACATCCTGCACTTAATGCTGCATCAGCAATTTTTTAAGGAAATAAAATGAAAAAGATTGAAAGACTTACAGAAGATATGGTTAAAGAATATATCAAATCTGTAAATTATTTTAAGGTTCCTGGTTCTACCATGATCACTTGTTATATCACAACTAAAGCTGGTTATGTTGTTACAGGTGAATCTGCTTGTATTAACAAGGAAATGTATCGTGAAGAATTAGGTAAGCAAATTGCTTATAAGGATGCTTTCAGCAAGTTATGGGCTAATGTTGCTTTCCATACAATGGAAATCAACCATCTTATGGATTTTGCTGATTCTAAATTGGATAAGATGGAAGAAACCATTAAAAGTGCTTTTGATGCAGTATTAGGTACTAAAGGTACTACTGATATTTTTGCTGATATTTCTAAGAAATTAGAAGAAATCATTAGTAATCCTAAGCCTGATTTAAAGAAAGGTGAACATAAAGCACCTGTCTTTACTTGTGGTGTTGCTTGGACTAAAGAAGATGATGGTCGATCAGGATTCTTAGTTACTGATGATCGTGATGGTTCTGAATGTTTTGTTCCTATGACCCAAGAAGACATCAGAGAGTTTCTACAAGGCATTAAAGAATGTTACAAAGGGTAAGTATTACCCAATAATGAAAAAGCCCTCAGATTGCAGTCTGAGGGTTTTTATAATGCCTTTTAGCTAGTTATTATCTAAGGCTAAGTTCTTTTTCAGGATAATCGCGGATTTGTACACTTTCAAAAACCTGACTAGCACTTGGAGTTTCGTAGGGGACTACGAAAAACACACTCTTTCTTAGGAGACAGAGGTATTTTTTACTGAGCTTGTATTACATTATATACTGCTTCAAATGGAAGATTATCTTCTGTAGCAATTTTATCATAGTAATATTTAATAACATTACCTAATAAAAAAGTAGTTGTAAGCAATCCTACACCACCAATAGTGGGAGATATATAACAGCCAAAGGTAGTATTTAAATATTCTTTAACATTTTCTGGAATATTACCAGATACCTTATTTGTTTCTGGATCAATAATAAAACCAGCATCAATAATAATTTGATTGTTTTCGTACGCTTCATCAAGAAAATCTTGATCTTCTTCACAACGTCTCATATATTCATTCCATATATAAGTATCTTGTGTTGGAATAGCAGAAACAATAATATTAGCTTGTTGTATTAAATGTAACTTTTGTTCAGTACAAGTACCTGTGTGAGTTGTTACAACAGTTGCTTTAGGCCAATTTTCTTCAATTAATTTCTTTAACGGAGCATTAACTAATTTACCTCTACCAATTAAAACGATAACTGGATTAGTATCTGTAGTCGTATTACATAGGTAATGATAAATACCTAATGCAGTAGCTGGTACAAATTTAGAATTTTTAGTAAGACCATCTACGTCAACAGAAGGATCAATACATTTATTAATTAATTCTTGATCTTTCTTTGGATCACTTGGATTAGTAAAAAATGGTAATTGAATAATAGAAGGAGATTCAAAACTGAAATCATCTTCTAAATGATAACTATCACCGTATAAAGTTTCATCAACATTTAAGATATTACAACCAACACTTAATTGTTTAGCAAGACGTCTTTTAGACATTGCATAACGCATACATTCTGGAGAACCAGTAGTAATAATATCTAAAATAGGTGTTTCTTCACAACAATTTTCAGAAATGTCTTTAAGGCCTTGTTGAACCAAAGTTGCATATTCTTTAATAGTGTATTTCGTATGCATTGACATTATCTAATTCCTTTAAAGAAAGCAGCAATATTAAGATTAGTACTCATATCATTAGTACGTCTTATTTCTTCTTTATCTTTCGTTAAAATATAAGTAGGAAATTCTTTAGGAAGTTTATATTGAAAACCCTGCACAATATCTTTAGCAGGGTTAACTTCTTGATAAGGAATACCTAAAGCAATACAATAATTCTTTACTTTAGGTATATTAGAATCATGTTTACCGTTAATGTATATAATAAGTTTATATGGATTTCTCATTGTGTAACATTTTGAAATAAATAAAAAACTTATTATAACAATAAATACTATTCCTTAGCTTTTTGATATTCACCTAAATAATCATGAATCTTGTTAAGGTCTTTATAATTGATTGAATTTGATTTGCAATTTCAAAACAAGAAGCATGAGTAATTACTCTACCGTTAATCTCACCCATTTCACGATAAGTTTGGTTAATGAGATTTTTAATCTCAGTTTTAATCATCGATTTGGTGGCTTCCATAGTTTAATTCCTTTAAGTAACGCGTCATTGTTTCAGGTTTACGATAAAATATTAATCGTAATAAATTATCGTAATTATTAATAGCTAAAGTTAAACTATTAAGAGAAAATTGATAACACATTTCTGTATCATCTTTCATATAAATAAATACGATCCATTCATTAATGTAATAACGACAAGTTAAAACAACATTGTTATTAAAAATCTTTTTAAATACAACTACAAAATATTTACTATCAAGATTATATGCTTCATAATCATCTAATAATTTTATTGGTTCTTTGGCATATAACAATTCATTGATAAAATTTGTAGCAATATTTCGACAATAAGAACGATTAAAAGGAGGTATCTTTTTAGGACGTGTTGTCATTGGTTCCCTCCTATCCAATCCATTAGACGATCATTCTCACGATCCATATAGCGTTCATAAGCTTCTTGATCATCATCTGGTTCATCATCGATGTATTCTTCAGACTCTTCTAATTCATCTTCATCATCATCGATTTCTTGTTCATAAGGATTAAGTCTATTTGGCATTTTGATACTCAATAATTAATTTAGGACATTCTTTTTCAGTCCATACTCTATTAGTACGTCTATAACAAGTACAAACGGTTTGTTTGGAGTTTAGACAGACAGCTTTATTAAAGTAGTCTAAATTGATTGTAGTAAAGATATCTGTTTTTTCAATATTGGGGTATTCAGGTGTTTTAAATCTGCTTTCAATTCTATTTATTGAATAGAACATAAAAACACCAATAATGATAAAAACAATACCAATAGCTATGTAGTTAAGACCATTGTTTAAATTTTTATTAGTAAACATAGTAACTCTTAAGAAAGTGGTCTCTCCAGAAGGACTCGAACCTTCACTCGACGGATTAGAAATCCGTGGCTTTATCCGATTAAGCTATGGAGAGATAAGATACTGGAGTTGGCTAGTTCAAGTTCAGAGGTGCAATACAAGGAAAGTATGACCAACTCCGGTAAGTTGATTGAACCAAGAGAGATAAGGACATTATCGTTCTACCCAAAACATTAAACGATTCTCTCTTGGTTCAAACTGATTAAGATTAAGGTCATTTGTAGAAAGTTTAATAGAACTATTAAAAATAATGCCTTAATCTTAAACTGGTCAGGATGGTAGGATTCGAACCTACGACATTCTGCTCCCAAAGCAGACGCTCTACCAGATTGAACTACACCCTGTTAATTTATTAAACTTATATAACGATCTTGGTTATCTTCATCTTTATAACGAAGCCATTTATCGTTTTTATACATTTCTGTAATAAGGTTAGATAATAAAGAAAAATCTTTAAATTTGCAATAAATAACTCCGTCAGTAATATCAAGTTCTTTTGGAGCGTCGTAACAATTTTTTTCAATATTATCTAAGAAATCATTATCATAAATTTCTTTTAATTCATCATCATCTTCTGAAATAGAATTAATTACTTGAAAACTTATTGTTTCAGTATCTAAATCAATATCTACATCAGCTTCAGACCATTTCTTAGAATCTTTCATTTCTTTTTCAGTTGTAGAAATGATTCCGTCATTACGTCCATTTGTTCTAGGAAATGTTTTAATCTCATCAATCATCGTACTGGCAGTATCAATACCAGCACCTGTAACAACTAACATTGCTACTGCTTTTTGTAAATCAGTGAAACATTCTGGAATACTATTAATGTTTCTCATAATGTCATCACAAGCATTAGCAGCATCTGTCGAATAACCTGACCAATGATAATAGGCATTAGCAATAAGATTGTTATTCTTCGAAATAGAGATAACTAATCGTTGACCCATAATTGTTCCTAAGAAAAGAAATAGCATAGTAATACTACTATGCTTTGTATTTATTATCCGTAATCGAGGTGGGGATTCGAACCCCAGTTAGCATTGATATGCCGTTCTAATCTTCTAAACTACCTCAACTACGGATAAATTTTTTTGGTGCGGATAGAAGGACTCGAACCCTCACACTTTTGGTAATAGAACCTAAATCTATCGCGTCTACCTATTTCGCCATATCCGCATAACCAATTATTAAGTACTCTAAATTAGTTAATTTTGGCAATTTCGGTTGCATTTGCATCGCCCTTAGTCAGCCTAGGAAATAGAAATAATGCAGGATTCCATTTCAGAGATAACTCTTTTAAAGTACTTAATAATTGGTGCCAGCAGTAGGATTTGAACCCACAACCTATTCATTACAAATGAATTGCACTACCATTGTGCTATGCTGGCAAGCTGAACCAAGATGAAACACATCAAACTCTCTTGGTTCATTTGGAGTTTTAAACCACATTTACTGCGCAATAAGATAGGTTTACCTAAAAATCAATGTATAGTCTCTATTATTTTACCATCATAATAGACAAGCTAGTTTTTATAGTAACTAGTAATTGATGTGAAAACTAAGCAAAACTAGCATCATTACTAGCTTCTTTACTTTCGAAGGCGGTGTACTTTCGTCCTCTAGTCGCTCAGAAGTATTAATTTGATGGGAAGAAGTAGATTCGAACTACTGTAATTCCGAAGAATGGTAGATTTACAGTCTGCTGCCTTTAACCTCTCAGCCATCTTCCTAAAAGGGTTGTTCATTTATGTCAAGATTTAGAGCAAACAACTTAAAGGAGATGAACAACCCTTTTAAACTGGTGGGACGTATTGGACTCGAACCAATGACCTACGGATTAAAAGTCCGCTGATCTGCCAACTGATCTAACATCCCATAAATAATGAACATAATTAACTTGGTTTATGTTCTATTGACCAACTACTTTTATTTTTTTTTTTTTTTTTTTTTATATCTGTCTAAAGTAGTAAACAGATACGTATTATGGCGGAAGCTGAAGGATTTGAACCTTCGAGGGTTTTTAAGCCCTGACAGTTTTCAAGACTGTTGCAATAAACCGCTCTGCCAAGCTTCCAAATAAGAAAGTAAAAGAACCAAGGGATAAACCGTTTTGGAGAACAAGATTAAACAAAATTGGTTCTTTTACTTTAATTTGTTAGGTTTAACCACCAACCACATAGGAGTGCATTCGGGACTTTCCTAGAATTAAAAAGAGACCTAGACTTTATAATTCACTCTCATCATCACCGACGTATAAGATGATTCTGGCTCCGTACCTATGATTCGAACATAGCAATGGCTGATTAACAGTCAGCTCCCTTCACCAAGCTGGGTCGTACGGAATAAATCATACATTACTGGATTAGTAACTGAAATACTGAACTATTCCAGAATATGTATGTGCATTATACATAAATTTTTAAATTAAGCTACTTGGATATTTCCTATTTAATCGTTGTATTAATTCTGCTCCCCAGCTATATTAATCATTAATTAAAAGGCATTTCTCTGGTAGCTTAATTTAAATTTTGGTGCGCCCACTAGGACTTGAACCTAGAACTAACGGATTATGAGTCCGCTACTCTAACCGATTGAGTTATGAGCGCAAAAGAACCAAACAAGAAAAATAAGTCATGGCTACTGTCTTATTTGAAAAGGTATTGTTTGGCTCTTAATTAATAAGAACCAAGTAATCCATACATATACGAAAGAGTCTGTATGGTAAAAAAGATGTATGTCTTAAAAATAGTTACTTGGTTCTTAACTGGTATCAGAGACGGGAATCGAACCCGTATGGATTAATCCGAAGGATTTTAAGTCCTTTGCGTCTACCTATTTCGCCACTCTGACGTTTGTTTGCGATTATAGATTAACCAGCTTTATTCTTCAAGTTATTAAATAACTTTTGAGGAGAAGGTTGTTGCTTAGGAGCTTCTGCTGTCATATCACAGGTTGTTGCAACACCATCATCAAAATGTTGTTCTTGTTGATCAGTTACTTCTGCTGTATCTGGTTCAACTTTAGAACCAGTACGAATACGAGATTCTTCTTGACCACGTTCTACAATATCAATTGTAGCCTTAAAGCCTTCTACACCACGAGAAGCACTAAGGTCAATCTTTAAATCACCATTAATGTTGGGCATGAAATTGTTAACATAACTCTTAATAGCTTGTTCAATTTCACTTTGTACAAGAGTAATTTGCATAGGATCAGTTTCCTTTAAATTTGTTACAGGTAATATTTCGACATCCACTCTGGGATTTTCTGAATCTACAGAACCGAAAAAGAAAGATACGCCTTGAACGAAGTTATAATTATCGTCTTCTAAGTGTCCTGTTTCTACCAAAGCATCCGAGAAAAATTTATCAACAATTGAGCAGATGTTAGCAATATCACATAATCGTTTAGTTTTAGGATAAAGGGTATATCGTAAATGAACTCTATCGAATTTAGGTAATTGTTCTAACTGAGGTTTAATAAACTCTTTAAATAGTTTCTTGGCTTTATCTAATGATTGATAATGAGCATTACGATAAACATTTAAATTTAAAAGTAATGAACGATTTTTGGAAACTGGTATTGTTAGAGGTAAAAATAGTTTCCACATATAAAGAAGGGAGTTATTTCTAACTCCCTTGGTTCAATTACTTATTACTTCTTACCGAAGAGACTAGGACGAGGCTTAGCTGATGCTTCAGGAGCCTTAGTAGAGGGCTTAGATGCTTCACCAGACTTGTTCTTTCTGGCATCACGAGTCTTACCCTTATTCGTATCTAACCACTTGTCATAGAAGCCTGCTTCACGACCATCAATAGCTTCAGATAACGTTTGACGGGTATCAGGATGGAAAACTTTATCAAGTACGTTTTCTTCCTTAGATTCGTCAGTATCTACGTAAGAACCGTCATCCTTCTTTTCTTGCTTATTAACAATACGTTTTTGAATAGCAATCAAAAGCTTTTGTTCAAGCATACCTAAACACATAGGAACAGAAGTAGGCGTTTCTTGTTTCAATTCCTTGTTATAAAGCTTAATAACCTTGTCTTCAAATTCACAATCAGCAAATTCACATTCAGCTGTCATCATGGCAATATCATTAGCCATTTGCCAGCCAGGTAAGAAGACATTCTTACCATTACGCTTATCAACAAAAGAACATTCACCGTTCTTATTGGTAACCCAAATGGTTTCACGATATTCCTTATCTCCAATAGCAAAGATAAGATTTAATGCCTTAGCAGCAGAAGTTGAAGCATCTGTAATATATGCAGCCTTAATGATGGCTTCATAAATATCAGATTCAAAGAGAGAAAATGAACCACCGGTGCGATCTTCAGAACGTTCTACACCTTCGGTCTTAACATTGCTAAATAACTTACTAGCCATTTATTATTCCTTTTTATTTGTAATATTCATTGAGATAGTCCAATAATAATTGGGCATCATTATCAATATAGGTCATTGACTTATCAAATAACCCCATAGGAGAACGAATACGTTCACCAGTCGTTTTAGCCGTAATTCTTGTTTGAAATACGTGCTTAAATCCTAACTCAATATCTTCTTCTGTGATATTAAGTAATTCATTATGATAAGGTTCTAAGTCTTTAATAGAAACTTTCTTTGCATACACAATACAAGAGAAGAATGCTTCTACACCAGTACCCTTTAAAGCACCTTTAATAGGAACCATTGTCTTCATTTCCATATTCTTTTCATCAAGAATATCTTGGACATGAGCTGTAATAATAACAGGCTTATTCAATGGTGCAATATCTAACTGCATCATATTCTTAAAATATTGATTGTAGTCAGACCATGCTTTCATGGTGTTATTAGCTGTAAGAACATATTGACTTTCATACATATCCATTAAGAATGTTAATGAGTCAATAATAAGTCCTTTAGCATTATCATCCTTCATACTATCAAAGACATATCTCATGTCTTCAATTGGATCAGAAACGTTAACAGTAACGAAATCATTTCTGAATGGTAATCGTTTACCAGATTCTGTATTGGCATACAACCAACCGTTTTGATTACGAATATTACGTAAGGAAGCTGACTTACCTGACGCTGATAATCCGCAGATCAAAACTAATTGATTATTAAAATCCATCAGTTAATCTCCTTTTTCTAAGTATTTCTTAGCAACAGTTACGAGAATTGTTGCCTCTAATTCAGTTTCAGGCAATGGGTTAACAAGCTTTTTATTGAAAGAATAAATTTTCTTATTAACTTCATCCAATGCCATTCCACCATCGACCAAGGCAAGTGCATACTTCAACATATTATTGTTTCTGTTGCCCATGGCCATTCTTTGTGCGAACCAACGTTCCAAAGCATCCATATTTTCAATCTTGGACATATCTTTTTGGAACTGTTCATTTCTACTGGTTCTAGGAATAAAGATAGATGCATCAAGGACTTTACCTTCATTGTAGAAGTAAGTACCCTTATCGCAAGATTCCCATTTCTTAGCTATCTGGTTCGCTGCTTCATCTGTTTTAAATGGTAACCAATTGATGACATTATCCATAAACTCTCTATATTCATCTTGATCAAATTCAAGGATATAGTTAATCGGTAGGATAAGTCTGAATCGGTTATGTTCTTCCGTATGACGTTTGGTTGTATAAACCATGAACTTATAATCTTTTAATAACTCTTTTGTCGTTTCAAGTGAAATATCACCGTCACAATCCAAAATAAGCATATTAAAAGCTTGTTTAGCATTTTCTGTCTTACGGTGACCATCTTTAAAATGATGATTACACCAATGCATTCCTTGTGCTTGGGTCAAAATATGAAGTTCATTCCAAGGAGCTAATTCATTTTCATAGTTATAAGCAAAGTCATTACTATAAGAAAGAATCATTTCGTCTAAGTTTGTTTCTTTTAAAGTTTCGCCTTTAAAAAGCTCAATACTATCAACATAAGATTTCTTAATAATAATATGACGTTTATAACCCCAAGCCATTGCTAAGCTCATCATTTCATTACGAGCTGCAACACTACTCTTATAGAAAGGTAAGGCTTCATTTAAGTCAGCATGAGTTACTTCAGTACCTGTATTAGCCAGATACTTTGCTAACTTCATATAAGCTTTCTCTCTGGTAAGAATTGATTGAAATGCTGAACCAGATTCTTCAACTAATAAGATAGCTTGATGCAACTGGTCCATTGTTAAATTAACTGAACCATCAATAAAAGCATAAGCACCTGCTAGTTTAAGAGCTTTAAAGTAACGATGAGATAATTCAGCTTTACGAATTTCTTCGTGATCAGCTAAACCTTCAGCTATTTTTTCACAATCGATCTTGTATTGAAGTAACTCAATAGCAACATTATCAGGAACAGTAATTTCCCAACCATATCTTGTTGGATCAGCTAAATCAGTAAAGATGCTAGACCATTTACGAATGGTTTGAGTATTACTGGGTTGTGTTAAATTAGCAAAGATTTGCTGAGCAGTCATATTATGATAAGCCAGCTTATCAGTATGACCAATACCAAATATGCATCGTCTTGCATAACCAATTTCTAAGAATGAATAAAATTGATCTTCAGTCTGCCCACCATCAAGTAATTTGATAGGTGTACCGAATAAAAGCATATTAGTAGGTGTTTTACCATCAATATCTTCAGATCGAATATTATCATTCGTATTTTTGGTTAGTTTTTGTTTAATCATCCCTTGGTCATAAAGTTCAAGGAATGTATTAAGTACTTCAGTAGCACCAATTAAGTTAGAACCAATTTCATCAATCTGTAAATTAATAGCACCACAATTAGCTAATAAGAGTTTTTGGCGTAGTTGTTTTACAGCTGGTGAAGTTCCACTATCAAATGTGAACGGATAGGTTCCTAAACGCTTATATTCAGCGTCTAATTTCATATGTTCATCATTTGGATCAGTACCACCTTTAGCAGCTTTAGTATTTGCTATATCCCATAAATTCTCATCAGCAATTAAGGGCATCGTATCTTGGATAAAGCGATTCTTAAAACCTTTAATGAATTCTTCTTCAATAATGTTTACAGAATAACCTTTACCATGACCAGAACCAGCAAGAGCTAAAGCATAAATGTTAACTGGAATCTTTCCTCTATCTTTTGTGAGTAATTGGACTCTCATACAAGAAGCTAACTTACCTAAAAAGTAAGCTAGTTCTACTCTGAAAAATCCTTTATCAGTATTTTGAGTACGATTACAGAGAACATCTACAATTTCATCAATACAAGGATGATGAGCCACATTTTGTAAATTAATCATCTGGGAAATATCTTTTACGTTGTTTACAAATACTTGCTGCATAGCAATATTGACAACGTTTAACTTCACCTGGTTGCATAATGACTATACCTTTACCACCTTTCTCATTGACTAAGAATTTATTGGCTTCTTCTGCAGAATCAAAGTTCTTTGTACTTCTACCATCTGTCTTTAACGGGTTAGAATAATACTTATATTTCGGAGAAGAACGCCATAATTCTTCATCTGTACAATCAGGAATACGATCTTCAGGAGCATTCATAAATTTTTTAATTAAATCTAATTTATGCTCAATGTATTGTTCTGTTTGTGCAATAGACCAAAGAGGTAAATCTCTTGAAATTAAACGATGTTGAGGATAATCACGATTACGTTTAGCTTCAGCTTTACTCCAATCGGTAAAGATGAAATTAATACGAATATAGTCTTCCGTAATAATGTCAGGTTTTAACCAACGATACAAACTACCTTGTTTAATATAGTCTTCATCTTTAGAACCAAAGATATAAGAATAAACTGAAGTAGATTTATTATCTTGAAGCATACCTTCAGCAACCATATCGGTCTTACCACCAATCGTAAAACCATTAAATTCTTTCTTATATCGTTGTTCGATATAAATAGGAATTGGGTGCTTAACTAAAGCTAATTGTTCTGGTTCAGGATTGATAAGAACTCGTTCGATAACATTATCAGGATAACCTAATGTCTTTAAGTTTTCTTTATAGCGTTGACACCAAGCATTTTCAATACCAGCATGAATAGTCGAACCAAGAGCTGAAGCTACATAGTCTTCTACGTCATGAGCTATCTGATCATTATCAATTCTTCGACCAAGAATAATTTGCTTTAAAGGTTTAAGTAAAGTAGTGACGCTGATGTAATTAGGATTATTTACATAATCATAAGTATCGTCAACTGCCCATACAGCAAGTGTTAACGGAATATTAGAATTATTGGTAATTTGCATAATAAAAATAGCTCCAGAAAATTAATCTGGAGCTTTTATGTAATTAAATCAATTACTTGTCTTTAGCTCGGAATTCGTCTTCCGTCATATCACCCAAATATATGATATTAGTGATCGTGATCTTTTCAATCTTGATCTTCATCTTATCAGCATCAGCTTCACGTTGGATATTGGTTCCAAGTTTTGTTTGCATAGCACCAATGTCTTTAATGTTAAAGCCTTTATCGGCTTCACCTGTATGTAATGTATTCGTTAAAGAACGGGCAATACCAGTGTGACCTTCAATAGAATAAAGGACTTCACCTGTTACTAAGAACCAAGACATCGATTCTTGCTTTGTTTCACTCATTTTAATTCCTCAAGGTAGTTAGAAACAATATTTTCAAGTTGTACAACGGTTGTTACGTCATTTGGGATAGAGAGTTCCTTAGACCAGTCAGGAAAGAAAATAGAAACTTCTCCGCCCAAATGAACTTTATCGTGTTGGATCGCAGGATCATCTTGCCATTGTACAGCTTTTACTAAATATCTGTTGACGAATAATATAGCATCTGGACAATCTCGTACAAGAAAATATTGAGCATCATGAATCTGTCCAAAAGGTTTAATATCATAACGATATTGACTGGTTCGAACCAAGGAATTAAATTCAATACCTGCTCGATTATTCAATAAACAATAACTTTGAAAACGTGCATTAGTTGCTGTACGAGCTTCAGCAGCAGCTTCAAAAGGAGTCTTACTTGTTTCAAGAATTGTTTGTTTTAATAATGGAGTACGAACTCGCAAGCCAAAAGCAGCAGTAACGTAACCATCGGAACAAGCTTGTAAAATTTTTTTATGTTTTTCATCTTCAGATGTTTTATAAAGACTTTTATAGTTACTAAGAATAGCTTTAGCTTCTTCTAAAGGAAAACCGCAATTTTTATTCAAAGTAATTTCAGTACCACCATATTGTAAAGCAAAGGTGATAGTTTTACTTTTTTGTCGTAAATCTTTATAAATTTTTTTAAATTTATTTAAAGCTTCTCGATTAAAATTTTGAACAGTAATTTCTGTTATTACGCTATTTTTCTGTAGTTTTAACATGATAAATTTTATGTCCTAACAGAGTATTAGTTGTTTTCAAAGCTAAACATACAGCAGAAGGGTTTGTTCCTAATGCAGTAGCAACAGCTCTTTGTGAATCAAATACTTCTTGTGAACCATCAGCATAAACAATAAGAACTTGTTTATTGGTTCTACATTTATAACGAACACTATCTGTTATTTGTTGAAATAAATCATGTTTATTTTGACGTTCTAAATGTCGTTTTAATAATTTTCGTATTGTTGCTGGATCAGATATATTTAATTCTTTAGCTAAAGTAGAATAATTTGTATCTGGTTCAGTTAATAATCGTTGTGCAAATTCATCTAATAAAGTGTAATCACAACTAGCAGTTGTTGAACATAAATTATTTAAAAAAGCATGACGAATATTATTAGAGCCAGTAATCCATTCTAAATTATCTAAATGCCAATTTAACTTATTACTATCAATATGATTAATTTCAGGTAAATTATTTGGATTAGGTATAAAAGTTATAGCTAATAATTGATGTAAACCTTTATTAGCTCTTTTATTATCATTAGTTCTTATAGATACTGTCCAATAACCAACATCATTAATATAAGGTGTTAAGAGTTTTTTAGTATATTTAGAAAACACTAAACCAGATTTAGTAATTAAATAATTATCTAAATTAGGTATTGGGTAAAAGATTAATGGCTCGTTCGATTGTAGTAATTGTTCCGTCGGGAAGTTCAATTTGATCACCTTCTTTTAAAAAATGCTCTTGGCCATCAATTGTACACTTAAAACATTTTTTTGTACAATTTTCAGGAAGTAAAGTAACTTCTGGGTGTTTATCAGGCCAATAATAATAAGCATTATAAGAATGACTATCGTAACCAGCAGTATAAACTGCTAATTTAGCTTCATCTTTAGTAACTAAAGCATCAATATGAGCTTCAAGAGCATTGAAGTCTAAGCCTACAAATAACCATCCAGGTGGTGCTTGGAAACAAGATTTAATAACTTTGGCGTATTTAGAACCAGTAGCAGGTAGATTTTGTAGATTAGGATTACTACTACTTAATCGTCCTGATACCGTACCACCAAGATTAAATGAACCAAACATATAATGCCAACCATCAGGAGCAAGTTGTGCTTGTTCAAATGCTGGAATAAATGCTGTAAGAATCTTTTCTACATTCTTAAAATCAACTAGAGCATTTAATAAAGCAATAACAGAATCATCTTTAGTATGATTAATTAAAGATTCAATAATTTTCTTACCTGTTGCTGGTTCTTTACTATCCGTATACTCAATAATAGGTAATTCTAAAAAGTCATAAAGTAATTCTTGAAGTTGTTGGTTCGAATTAGGATTAAATTCTTCATTACAATCATCAATAGTTACTTTCTTTTTCTTTAATTTAGCATTACGTTTTTCTACCCATTGTTCTTTAATAATTTGAACAAAGGCTTGAATAATAGAACTATTTGTAATAATTTTTAAAGCATCATTACGATCTTTCTCAAGTAAAGCTTTAACTTCCTTAACACGATTCATATTTAAAGGGAAACCTACTAATTGCATATGAATAATGTCAATGATGGCTGGTTTAAAAAGATTTTCATAAATATCTTTTTGTTGATCAGCGACCATTGTAGGATAGTGTTTATTGTACGTATACCAAGTACATAAACCGTCAACTAAGTTATAACGTAATAGCTCGTTTTCAGGAATCTTTGTAATATCATTGATTTCTTCTTGAGCATAATTACCAGCATATTCTTGAGCTTGTGCTTTTAAACCTAATTGATTACCTGCACAAGAATTGGTAGCAAGATAAGTAATAAGTTTTGTATCATCAAAATTTCTTAATAAGATATTAATACCGTTATGTAAACCTTGAGTATCAAGTAAATCTGTCATAAATAATTGATAGATTAATACATAAACGTCATAAGAAATATTGTGCCAAATAAGTTTATTACTAAAGCGAATAAAGAAACTCTTTAAAAGCTTACGTACTTCTTGATCTGGTTCTTTAGTCTTAAGATTATCAACTGTAAAAGCAATACCTTCATGTTCATTCCAACAGAATGTAATCGTACCGATACCAGCATCATAGTGTTTAAGACTGAAGGCTTCAATATCAGCAGTAAGTGGTTGATTACGTTCTATCAATCTATTTAACCATTCTCTTTTCTCTTGGAGTGTTTTAGGATATGCCTCAAAGTGAATGATTGAAGAGCCTGGGGCTTGGTAATTTCCGTCTATACTCTTCTTAAAAGAATCAAGAACGTAATCAATTTGGTTCTGAACTTTCTCTGGATTAAAAAATAAAGCCTTAAAATTTGGAATATAAAATACTTTATATGAACCAAAAGGACTTGTCATTTCATAACCAAGGTAAGGTTCAGCTTTAGTTTGTTTAGTGAGAACTTTAAAGTAGTCAGGGTTAGCACAAAGAATATACTCTATTTTATACAACTCTAAGAAAGGAACTAATTCTTCATTAATAAATTCTTTAATTAAAGAAGCAGAAGTCTTTTTCTTAGTTTTATCTTGATATAACTCACAAATAATTGTATTACTCTCAGTAATACCACCTTTATTAAAATAGGTTTCTTTAATCTTTTGTGCGTTAATCTCAGGAACCAAAATAGCAACTTTATATCGTTGCAATGGGGTTTTATAAGTAAAGTATTGCATATTATTGTTCTAACTCTAAACAATGGTGTCTAACTATCTCTTCACCAGCTTCTTTAGATAAAAATGCATAAATAAATAAATCTTCCTGACCATGATCGAATCGGCAGAAACATTCATAATCATCATGTTCTCTTGAGAATCGAAAGATAGGGTAAGAAGATTGTACTACTAATTTTAAAGCTTGTCTAACAGGCATATCCGTAATTCTTCTATAAGGTGATAACTCAGCTTTAAGAGAATGGACTTCTACCTTATCAGCTTTAAGACAGCAAGTTTTTAAAAGAAGTTTAAGAAAAGGATAAGATTTATTCCTCAGATTGTAAAACTGTCTCATTTTGCTTATCTGGTTCAATTTCATCATTGAACCAGCCCATAATATCTTCAGCAATTCTTAGAGCATTTTCTTTAGTAATGACACAACGAATACCAGATTTATTATTATCTATCGTTGTTGTTACTTCTACCATTTCATGGTTACTTTCTGTAATTATGCGGTCAATACTTAGATAACCACCACCAGAAAACTCAATCTTCATCTTTATTTCCTTCTAATCTTTCCATCAATTCGTCAATTTGACGTTGTTTTTCGTTGCACTCTTTATATTTTTGTTCATAGAGTTTTCTTACTTTTTCAATATCTAAATAAGCTCTAAGAACCATTTCAGCAAAATGGAAATTGATGTTTTTTTTAGGCATACATTCAAATGTTTGCCCGTATAGATTTTCTGACTCAATGTTATGCTTTTTAACTAAAAAAGTAACATCTTCGTAGGTATTACTAGTACGATGTCTATTAACAACAACATAGTAATCTTCTTCTTCAACACGAAATTGAAAATTATAAGAAGTTTCTCTATTCATTGAATAAATATTCATAATTACCTCAACATTTTCTTGACATAAGAACGAGTAACTTTCAAAGGAAATACCTTTGAATAAGATAACTTTCTCATTAACTGATGTTCTTTTGCTGTACGAACAGGACAAGTATCTAATGACTCTCTAAAGAAATTCGCTAAGAATGGAATAATATCTCTAATATGTTGCAATTCTTCTGCTTTGCAGATAAAGTTATTATTTCGTTCTCTACCACGTTTTTGTATCGTGGTAATGTCTTTAGCTGCAATACCGCATAAAGCGATGATAGAGGCTCTTTCTTCATCATTAAATTCATCTCTATTAACCATAGCAATAATACCCCAGTTAATAAAGTCTCGTATATGGAACATATCATCATCATTACAATTACCTTTAGGTAATTTCATTTCAATGAGAAGTTCTAATTCTGATAAAGCATCACGAACCTCATTTAGATATTTTTCATTACGAACCAAGGGATTAATAATAAGCCTAGGTGTGTACTTCTTCCTAGGTTTTTTATTACTTGCCATTAATAAACTCCCATACGTCTTACAAAATAAAACATAAGAATTTCATCTAATTCTACAAAAGCTTTGAACCAAACAGGTTTAACCTTATGTTTATCGGCTGTTGGAATAAAGGTTTTAAGTTTAGGTGCATCAGGTGCACGAGGAATGAGCGTCATAGAAATACTTTCAATAGGATTGGATAAAGGAGAATATTCATTATGATCGCTGCATAAAATAGATAAATACTGTCGAACTTTTCTTTCATCCTCAATCTTTTTTAGCATTTGGTTCAAAATATCAAATGCTTCCTCAGTAACGGTAATATGAATTATTGCAATGAGTTCACCATCATTTGTTAGATTGTCGTTTCTAAAAACAGTATTACCTACATAAGCGAATTTACGAGAGACTTTTACACCTTCATTAGCATAAGCTTTTTGATGTTTAAGTAATACATGAGCAACACGATTATTAATATTATTTTGTTCTGGTTGAAAGAAATTATCAATCCAGTTATTAATATCATAAAATAATGAATCTTTTTGGATTCTTTCAGCTAATTCTTCTTTAGTCATTTAACTAAATCTCCATAGGTTTGTTTTAACTTACCTAAGAAAACAATTCTATTCTTGGCTCTAGAACAAGCTACATAAAGAAGTCTTGCTACCATATTAGGGAATCGACATTTAGAAATATCTTCAGCATCGATATAAATGGTATCTACAGTAGAACCTTGAATCTTATGAATTGTACAAGCATCTTTAGGACGAATATCACAGAGTATTTCTTTAAGTTTAAAGTAAGTACCCCATTGTTTAGTCTTTTGGAAATACTTTAAAATACTTAATACATACTCCATATTTCGAGGAATATGAACCAGACCTAATCTATCTTTTGTATGAGTATCCTGTACTTCACAAAGATCAGTAACAATTTCAAATTCAATATCGGGTAATAAAATACCTTTCATATTGGCCATTGTAAGATGAGTAATCTTTTCTTCTCTTGGATCATCACAAATAGTGATTTCTTGTTCAGAGTAAAGAAAATTATTACGATTTGTTACATTAGGTGTATTAACAACTAAGTTTTCATACTTTGTAATATTCTCAGGTAACTTTCTTAATTCACGAATATAGTTATTAAATTCAATAACCCGCTTATTGCTAAAAGCAATAATACGAGTATCAGGGTTAAGACTCGTACCAAATACATTTTTAATCTCGTCTTCAGCTTCTTTGCCTTCTAGTTGATCAATAACGCCTGGAACCAGTTGAATAGGATTAAATACGCCTGTTTCAACGGTATCTCTAAGTTGTTGACAGAGAGCTAAGATAGCAGGTTGACCAGCACTTCGTATATTAGTTGTTAATTGATAAAAGAGGGTATTACCGCCTTTAATCATAGCAGGACAAGTATTCTCTTTTACAGGAGCTAATTGCTTAGCATCACCTACGTAAACAATCTTACAATTTTGAGTTCTGGTTCGGATTAATTTTAATAATGATCTATCAATCATTGAAGCTTCATCAATAAAGATAAGCATATTCTTTTTAATTGTTGCATCTTTTCTTAATGAAAGTTTTACTTCACCTGTTTGATAGTCTTCATAAATCTGCAGACCCAAAAGAGAATGAATAGTATTAACAGATTGTTGAATATTTTCTGCTAATACTGCTGCTGCTTTATTAGTTGTAGCGGTAAGTTCTACAGAATGAATGACGGGTTCAATATTAAGCATCTTGCATAAGTCATAATATTCTTTAAGAACAATATTGCTTAAAAATGAAATAAGAAATGATTTACCACAACCACCATGACCTGTAATAATCATTTCTTTATGATTAGGGCTGGTTAAAAATTCGATAAAGTTATCAGCAATAACTTTTTGATCTGGACTTAATGTCGTCATTATTAAAAAAGCTCCTATTGCTAGGAGCTTATCCTTTTATTTAAAAGAATCTAATTTCTTAATTTGATCTTCAGTAGCACCAAAATAAGACCAAGACTTTTTAGCTAATTTCTTGTATTCAAAGAGTTTCTTAGCTGATTCCTTCGTAATAGGTTTAGTCAGCAAATTACGAATTTGAACAGCAGGAGAAACAATCTTTGCCATCTTAGTAACTTGTTTTTTATCAATAGTATTTTTGTTAATCTTCTTCTCTGGTTCACGAGTAGAACGAAGTTTATTAATTTTCTTTTCTTTTACTTCAGCAGTAGCTTTATCAATATCTGCCTTGGTAGAAGGTTTTTCATTAATAACTTCTTTACCTAAATTCTTAGTAATTTCTACTTCTTCAAGAATAGGTACGTGATTGCCATCAATAACTCGTGTCAGAAGTACTTTACCCTTTGGATCAGAATCAATAGGCTTATTTTGCATTACCAAATCTTTGAGATGTCCAGGGAGTACAGCTACAATATGGTAAGCCTTGGCTCGAATCTTAGAAGCATCATTATGCGGAATAGCAATAATGTCTTCAGGATTAACCTTAACTAAGACACAAACTTGACCACTAAAGTTCTTAAGATAATCTCTACGAGCAATATGCAATCCGCATGAACATTCAATGCTACGATTAGGATCAACTAATTTCTCATCCATAAAGACATGAGAACCAACCTTTTGCTTGATATTACCTGTATGGCAATCTACATAAGTAGTCTTATGCGTAACAGTACCTTGCTTAAAGTAATTAAGTAACTTATAAGCTACGATTGTACCGTCATCAGCAATAGGTAAATCAGCCTTTTCTAAGAAACGAAGAATATCTTGAACGGTATGTTCACGAGATTCATTGATCTGAGCAAGACGATCCAAGAACTTTTTAACACCAGTTTTAGAACCAAACTTCATTGCCATTTCCATAAACGGAAGTAGTGTTTCAGCATTCTTAATCTCTTGGTTCTTAATTTTAACCGTTACTTTCTTCTTAGCATCTATTTTCTTGCTAGAGAGAATGGTATTAAAGTGATTCGTTGTTTCAGTAATTTGAATACCGAAATACTTAGCAATTTCTTCTGTATTCCAAGTAGGTAATCCAGAAAGCTCATCTAAATCTACAATAGCAAAACCGTTTTTACCTAATTCAGGTACAACCTTTTTGGTAATGTAATCAAATGATTCAAATGTAGAATAATTATGAGTCTTACCTTTATCGTCATAAAGGGTTGCTGAAGTCATAGAACAGACTGCAGCAATGATTTTAAGTTTACTCATTGTAATTTCTCCGTAAGGTTTGTTGAGCAATCACTCGTAACAAAATAATATGGTCTTGATAGTCTTTTTCATCCAAGTATTTTCTATGGTCTTCAAACTCTCTAATACGATAACCTGCTGCTGCTTCAGCAAAGATATTAAGTAAGAATTCCTTTCGATATTGGCCTTTAGAGCTATTGTCAATAGGACACAATAATTTTCTTAATAATTTCTTAAGTTTCTTAGGAATTTTAGTTTGAGTATTAATGATTTTTAACCATTCTTTATTGACTCGATCATTAGCATGAACTAATCGATAGAGAGGATAATACTTTTCAGTAAAATGCTCAAAACGATTTCGATCATTATAGTCAATAATAAATTTAGGTAAATTAAGTGCTTTAGCAACAAATGTATATTTAAAGATATTTTCTAAAATATCTCTAACACAACCTTGAATAACATAACTATTATTTAAATTACTGCAATAACAATTTTTATCAGTAATTGTTATTTGGTTCAGTTTTTTAAAGCAATAATTTGCTAAATAATAAGGAAAAGATTTCTTAATAAACTCTTTTTGTGTAAGAAGTTGATTATTGACCCAGTTATAAAAAGTTACTTCAAAGTCTTCAATTAAAGGATATTCCTTTAATATCTTTTGATAGTCCGTTTCAGAATTAACAACAACAGTTTCATCTCCAAAAGTCATAGCAAATTGATTATAGATACCTTTATCTACAATTAAATTAACTAAATCAGGAGCTGTTTTATTATTAAGTTTCAAAACAATTGAAGGTTTTGTTACTAATAATTGATGTTGTCCAACAGTCTTTTCATACATTGTTTCTTTATCATAAGAACAATAATTAAATACAAGATTGCTAGAATAATTCTTTAAGCTATATAAGCATTGCTTTTTAGGAATAGACTTATTTGTAACTGCATCAACAGGTCGTTCTTTTTTAACTGTTTCGTAAACTTTCTCAATGAAAGGAATATTCTTTTGTAAGAATAAATTTTTAACCTTTTCAAATTGAACTTTGTTACGAATACATACAACAAAATGATGACCTTTATCTTGACTGTATTCTTTTTTAATTTGTCTTGCACTATTGGTTAAATAGATGTCATTATGAATTAAATCAAATACATCACTTAACTTTGTTTCACGAACCGTATTAGGCTTATGAAATAAAATTTCAAGACTAATACTTGTGTATTTACCGTAATTGGTTCTGAAATCTTTTTTAAAGATTTCATTTGTAATACTATCTTTTTTAGTAACTTGCATTACTAATTTAGCAATAATATCAACCTTACGATGAAGTATTTTATAAAAATTACGGTAATTTTCATAAGTATAATTACAGTTAACATAGTTAAGGTCTACATCGTTATACGTTGATTTTTGCCAAGCATAGTTAGTATAGTGACGATAAATTTGATTTAAGAATATCGTATTAATATTTTTATTTGTTGTATAAGCTACTTTACAAAGCTCTAACAAACGCTTTTTCTTTAATTGTTTAAAGTAAGGTGAATTACCACCAATATCGTATATGAAACGATTCATTAAAATATGGTAGCTAATCGCTTTAGGATGAGTTGTAATAAACAACTTTACTTCATCAGCAATTCTGTCATAAGTATGTCTAAAGCTCATCAGAAAATCTGAATGAACTGTATTAAAAATGTTCGTAATATCACTTCGTTTACTACGATCATAAATACTCTTTAAACGGTTAGTAATGATTTCATTTGTATACTTTCGACATTCCTTACAGTAATTACAAGCATTTTTAAGTAATGTTTCTAAGGTAATAATAGTCTTTTGAGAATAGTGTAAAGTTTCTCGACTGGGAACCAAGTCTAAAGAATTAGGACTTGCCTTGATAATAAAGTTTAAATTATCAAAGTCGTAATAACTGTTTCGTTGATTGAAAGCAATCAATAAGTTATAACTTTCTTTATTCTCAAGATGGCTTGGATCAACAGGATAAATAACATTACCATATTGAACAAAGACGTTGTGATTAATTGCACCATAAGGTCGAATATTGGTAATAGCTACAAACTGGTTCGGATACCATTTAAATGTTCTACATTTAACACCATTTAAGGTTGCTTTGATATTTCCGAATAAAACAATCTTAGTAACCATTTCTCGAATGGTATTAATATCATCTGTTCGGATAGGAATAATAACTTTTAAGCCAGTATCTTCTGTCGGTAAACTTGCAATGGTATTTAATGTCGGTTTACCCATTGAGATGTCATTTGACTTTGCTAAGTTATAAATGGTTTGAGTACCTTTATAACAAGATTCAACAGTAAATGTATCTGTATAAGCAAAAGGTGCTTTACAACCTAAACCAAAACCACCTGTTTGTTCTTTGTCATCACCTTTAGTCGATGCACCATAAATACAATAAATAGGTTGCATCTTTTCTGGTTCAATACCAAAGCCATAATCTTTGATAATAATTTCATTACTATTAACAGTAATTTCAATAGGTTTATTCGTGTTATTTGAGGCAATATGAGCATCCCAAGCATTGCAAAGGATTTCTCTAATAACAGCGAGTAAAGGATTCGTATAGAGGGATTTTGATAGGATAGAAAAGAATTCTGCTGATGAAGCAATACCGAATTCTTGAGAATAATTAGAACCAATAACGATAGGACTTTGAGTCCTATCTGTATTAACAGAAGTTACTTGCATAATCATTACTCATTAGTAAGAGGGTAAAGTGGAACCATATAATGAATGGTGTCAGCGATTTGGGTCGTCATAAAGGATTCTTTAAAGTTGTCCCAATCTTTGATGTAACTGGCAGGAAGAATTTTAATTTCATCTGCAGCAGCTTTGATGAAGAAGTTACTATAATCATCTGCATACTTAGCAGCATTATTTGTCTTATGCTTAAGTTGTAGATTATCTTTAGCAAACTTATCTAAATCTAAGCACTTATAAATAAAGTCAGTCTTGTTCATAATTTTCCTAAGAAAAAAGAAAGGGTAGTCACTAAGACTACCCTATTGTTTATTGTGCATATCTTTCATAAAGCACTAGGAATAAATATACTGCTATACCTACCCCTATTCCTATAAAGAAATTGTCAGATAACATTGCTAATAAACAGAATGTACCTGCAATAAGACCTTTATAGCAATCGGCAATTATTAAGATAATAATTACACAAATAACAAAAGTCCACATGATTTTAGCCTTCGTCAAGTGATTGATAAAATGAAGACTAATTCTTAATCTTGTGAACCAAAAAAGAAAATTAACGATTACCCATTTCAATTAATCTTTGATGTAATGCTTCTCGAATATCAGATGCTACATCTTCAATTGATTGGTTCGCATTAATAACAATAAAGCGATCTGGATAACCTTTAACTAAATCTAAGAAAGCATGATGCACTTTATAAAAGTATTCAATATTCTTATTTTCAAAATACATCTTAGAAGCATCTTTAACAGAACTTCTTTCTCTGGCTCGTTGCAGAGCAATTTGAGGATCAATATTAAGATAAATGGTTAAATCAGGAACAACAAAATAGTTGTCATTAATAAATTGATTTAACCAATTCATTGCTCGATGATTATCATTACCACAAATTTGATAAGCATAAGTAGAGTCAATACCTCTGTCAGAAACAACATAGGTATTTGGTCGATAACGATTAGATTCAACTACTTCCTTTAAATGTTGAATACGATCAGCCATATATAAAAATAGCTGAGCATCGTTACACCAATTAGCATTACTATCCATTACTAGAGAACGGATAGGTTCTCTTGGCTCTTTGGTTTCAACAACAACATTGTTGTTACATTTAAGATAACTAGCAATAGCTTTCATTGCTGTTGTCTTACCAGAACCATCAATACCTTCAACAGTAATATACATTAATAACCTTCCTTTTCTAAGTAATCCGTTATTTGTTCGAAGACTTCATCAATAGGTAAAGTAGCATCTAGCTTAATCATGTTTAAATAACCTTTGTTTTCATTCATCCATTCATAAGCTTTATTGACAGTATCAAGATATTCTTTATCCATATCTGATGGAGATCGTTCTTTTGATACGATTGTAGGAATACTTAAATAAAAAACAACATTAGGTACTTTAGGTAAGACCTTCTGTACTAGTTCTTTATTAAGATGAGCTTTCTTACCAAATAATTGATAAGCAACTGTTGAGTAATTGTAACGATCAGAAATAACTATTTTCCCTTGGTTCAAACAAGGTTCAATATGTTTCTTGTAACGGTTAACTCGATCAGCAAGATAGATTAAAGCTTCAGCTGTAGGATCAATTTCTTTATCTTTTAAGATTTTAGTAATTGATCCTGGTTCTTGAACCAAAACGACTGGCTTATTACGATTCATAAACCAGTCGAAAAGTTTCTTGCTTAGAGTTGTTTTACCAGCACCGTTAATGCCTTCAAACACAATAAACATTATTTCTTGTAATCCTTATCATCAATAGCAGGTTGAGCAAAGTCACCAGCATTTTGATATTTACCATCATAAGAATGAGGTACTGCAATTTGAGAGAATAGGACTTGAGCAATACCTGAACCAGCTGGAATAATTAATTCTTCTTCGCCATGATAAACCAACTCAAGGGTCAAGAATCCAGTCCACGAAGGTTCCACTACGGTATTGAATACGCTTAAAGCTTTTCTAGCCCAAGTTGATTTATCATGTACTACACCGACTAAACAATCAGGCATAGTAAATTTATCAATTGTAGAAGCTAAGGCAAACTTACCTCTCTTACGAGTAATAGTACCATCTGGTTCAGAGACTACAGTCCACCAATCTCCAAATAAGTCTTTGTAGAAATGTATTTCTTGTTTGATACGAATATCATAACCAGCTTCAGCTAAACCATGAGAACCAATCTCACCTTTAACTTTTTCAGTAAGCATATTTTCAAAAGGTTTAAGTTCTAAAAGCTTTTCTCGATTAATAATCATTTTTACTCCTCTAGGTATTAATCTCGATAAGTTTACCAAAACTTGGCGTATGACTCCAACTAGAACTTGTATCAACACCAATCCATACAACAGGACATTTACATTCTGGTTCATCCATAGGCGCACATTCTAAGTCAGAAAAGATAACTGCAGCAGTAGGCTTATACTTATCAATCATTTCTTTTACTGGGTCTAAGTTTGTACCACCACGACCATGAATTTCTACATAGTCAAAAGGATCATCTAATTCGTATTCTTTGATATCTTGAATAGCACAATCAAATTGAACCAAGGTTAGTTTACGAGGTCTAATTTGTTCTTGAATGTACTTAATTTCAGAATTAACTCGTTTAATTTGAGCATCTGAAATAGAACCAGAAGTATCAATGAAATACATTAGATGTTCTAAGCCTTCTTCATCATCTTGCAATGAAGGCATATACATATCTTGATAACGTCTATTAGGACGTTTCCAAGTATAGTCTTGTTCATCACATAGAGCTGTAAAGAAGTCTTGAAGAACTTTAGTCCAAGGAATAATAGGTGTTAAGAATTTATCAATAAATTCAGTTACTGAACCAGGAATACTACCTGCTTGTTGACCACCAGCTTGTTTAGCTTGTTCCATAGCATTAACAATGCTATTGACCATTTGTTGAGTAACTTCTTGTTGTGGTATGGATTGACCATCTTGGTCTTGAGGTTGTTCATTCGACATATCATTATTTAATGAATTGTCGTCTTGTTCACTATCTTCACCATTATTACCACCACCATTACTGCTACCAGAACTTTGTCCTTGACTTTTACCTTTACCAGAACCACCACCATTAGATTTTTGATTCTGAGATTCTTGCATAAGAATTTGATAAATTTCTTCTTCTGCTTTATCGGTAAATCGTCTATCTAGACAAATATTATCAATACCATCAAAGGTATAACCGTCTTGATCTAAAGCCATATTAATAGCAAAATCACAAGCTTGGTTCCAGATATCGTGTTCTCGATCTTCTTCCCGTACTCTATGAAGTCTGGCTGTATGCCAAACTTCATGTAAGAGTACAGTCTTACGAGTAGCTTCTGGTAATGTCATGAACCAATCAGGATTAATTTGAATATCTAATCCATTGGTTCTGGCTGTTTTAACTTTGTTACTCCAACCGACATTAAGGTTACAGAGAACTGGGCCTAAGAAAGCAGCATTTCTATCAAGAAAAATTGCTGTCAAGGCTCTATCTAATTCTCTACGTTGTTCTTGAGTATTCATATTAGAAACCTACTAATTGAGCATAAGCTCCTAGGATAAATAATCCTACTATTGAGGAATCAATAATAACTTTTTTCTTTGCTTTATATTGGCTATATTTATATTCTTCAATTAAGTAATCATAATACCCAATCATTAAAAATATAGCCCAAATAATAAGAATAATTGCTACTATCCAATCAAATACTTCCCAAGCAAGACTACTTTGTAAACTAAACATAATTAGTGACGCGATAAATGTTTAGCCATTTGAACTGTCATACCAATAACATCAGGATGACCTTGTAATGCAGGATTTTGCATCATGGTCATACGGAAGAATAAAGTTTGGAATGGCATTTCAAAACGCATAACGTATTGAATAACTTTACTGATATTCTTTTCATCAACATTTTGAGTTAAGTGAGAAATCATAGCCCACTTCATATCATTACGTTGAGGAATGGTTGCATTAGTAGGGTCTTTGATAATTTGATTAATAGATTGCAAAGTCTTATAGACTTTAGTAAATTGTACAAACTTCGCAGCAACACCTGTACCAACAGTACCTCCCAAAAGAGGAATATCGTTATCAGCAATGTCTCTATCCTTAATTAAAGCATTAACAAAAGACCAAGTTCTTGGGGAAGCAAATGTCTTATCTTGATGATCAGGTTTGAAGTTCATCAATTCATCAGGATAAGCAGAAATATAAGCAACAATACGTTCATCGTACTTATAAGGAATTGCTACATCCATGATCCAGTCATCTTTATTGACTTCCATTTCAATATGAACCAAACGTGATTGCATAGCCGTACTTAACTGGTTTACAATGGCTCGGTCAGTAGCCAAGTTACCTGCTGTAACAATTAAACAATTAGGATGAAGTTTATATTGTCCAACCATACGATCAAGAACTAACTTATATGCTGCACTTTGTACTGCTTTAGAAGCAGAATTAAACTCATCTAAAAAAAGCAAAAATCCGTCTTTACCAGTAGGTAATGGTCTTCCTTCAATAGGAAATGTATCAAATGGTACGAAACTGGCTTGACCATTAGAATCAAAGTGAGGTAAGCCTTGTAAATCTACTGGATCACATTGAGACAATCGTACGTCAATGACTTCGAGATTAAATTCTTTAGCTACTTGATGAATAATAGCTGATTTACCAATACCAGGGCTACCCTGAATAAAAGGTACTAATCCAACTGAGAGACAACGAATAATATAATCCTTAACTTGACTAGGACGACACTTAAAAATGTCAATAACATTAGTTTTAGCCATAACTATCTCGTAAGTAAAAGTAAAAAAAAAATGAGCCAAGAAGATTTCTCTCCTTGGCTCAATAGTAAAAGTTAATTACTCTTTATCATCTTCGATTAAAGAATCAAGAGCTTCTTGGACTTCTTTCCAAATCTGATCAGCGAAATTAACGCTATCTTTATCAACAACAGTATAAATAAAAGCTTGAATACTTTGAACAGGCATACTGTCATAATTGCAAAGATCATGAGCATCAGTAAAGTTAGACAAAGCCGTACAGATGTTCTTGCGTGCTTCGTTGTATTGAGAACCACCATTATGGTATTCCTTATAAATACGCATAATAGTTTCATCATCTTTCTTATCAAAAGCATTCATAAGCTCCACAAAAAGATCAGACTTACACTTTTCAGGTGCTTGATTCTTTTCAATAATAGCAATGATGTCTCGGAATATATTCGTACGGATGCCCATAGCCACTTTAATATTCATTATTAACTCCTTTAGTTAACATAAAGCATATTCTGCTTCTAAAATCTCTTGATACATATCAGGATATTTATCAACAACTTCGATATCTACACCTGTAATTTGTTTCAAGAAATATTGAAGCAGATTAGATTTAGCAATTAATGCTAATTGCAGATTATATTGCAACCGTACATCATTGCCATAGTTAGGATGAATCTTAGCACAATCATGGACCCAAACCATATCAAATGGTTCTTCAGGTAATGTACTAATTAAATCTTGGATAGTTTCTCTATCCACCAGAGAAAGATTCTTATGGTTAAGATATTTAAGAATACGAGCTGATAAATAACCAGTATCTTCGTATAACTTCCATAATCTTTCTACCATATAGGAATGCTTATCATCATTAGATTCTTGTTGATAAGTATTTGCTTTAAGAATCTTCTTTAAATAATTGATGTGTTTCTTATTGTAAGAACAACGAGCAGTCATCTCTCTTACAATCATTCCATCAATACTATGAACCATATTGGCACATAAGCATCTGCCTTTCTCAGTTGGTTCATTAACGACAGTAGTAATTTCAAAAGACATATTGTCAAAATGAACAATTTGTTTTACTTTTTTTTCTACTTCAAAATGAACTTCAAAACCATCAGGCATAGTCCAGTTGTATTCCTTAGCATTAGCATCCCATAAAGCAATCATTGCTTTATTAAGTTCCCAAGCTAATGGAGCTTCTTGGTTCATAATATGTTCAAAAGCAGGATAAAGTTTTTCTCCAAATACTTCTTTAGGAATTGCTTCTGAACTGTAGAGGGATGTCATTACTGCTCTTTTAACATCAGAGCGTTGAATCTTATCTTTATCTCCAATAAACTCACAGAGCTTATGGTAGATATTCGTATAAGCATCTTCTCGATGACCAGTAGAAATAACATTACAAAGCATTGCTGCTTTCTTGTCGTGGCATAGACAAGCTAAAATCTGTAGTCCAGATGACGTAGCATCTAAACTAATAGGATAGCCAATCGCTTCACCAGCCTGTGATTGATACAATGCTTTCACACCAGCATAGAACAAAGGTTGTTCTTCTGCTTCATCAATTAAATTCATTAATCGACTTTCATTAGCATTGACCCATTCAATCCGTTCATCCCAATCTAGCTTATCTTTGCCGAAATTATTTGCGATATCTATTTTGAGATAATCCTCAGCAGTAAAGAATTGCATAATTAACTCCTATTTTAAGAATTCTTTATTTTTGAATTGAAGGACAGCTTTATTCCAGCTCATACCCTGATAATTACAATGATATCCACGACAGTAGATTCTTCCACGTTTATCATATGCATGAGTCATAAATAAAGTATTGCCTGTTGATACAAGTAAATCCATCACTTTCATTGTGGTCTTACAGTATTTCTGCCAAGCTTTCTTACGCTTGTTGTAATCCTCCTCAGATTCACCTTGTTTACGTTTATCAATATCTTTACACTTTGCTTTAATGGTTCGAGCTGTATCCATATCCAATTCCCAAGCAATCTTGTTAATGGTATTGATATGATCTCTATTCAAATCAGCATCATGAATATATTTCTTACGTTTTAGAACTAAGGAAGAATTCCAATTACAGTAACCCGTACTGCAATTACGAGTAACTTTCTTTGGTTCAATTACCATCGGTAACGGATATTGGAATGCATCCAATTCAGCTTGTACCTTATCATCTAAAGTAAATTGAGTAATGAATTGCATATCTTTCCATTGAAGGAATCCAATCTCAACAATCTTTTGAATCTCATCAACAGCTCGTTGACCATTATTGTCATAGAAACCCATGACAGAACCAACAAGAGTAGGAACATCAGCTCGTTTAAAGAGAGCCATCTTACTAATAACTTTAACCCCAAAATCAGGATCAATATTATTAGCTTTAAATACATTTTTAATTTCATCTACATCAAAGATTTCTTTCAATCGTTGATTAAGATTATTCTTATTAAATGTATATTCAAGATATTCTTGAATCTCTTGTTTTTCTTGGTTCGTATTACTCATATTTAGTCCTTATAAATAAAAGTATTTTTGTATCGTTGGGGAAGTGAGTAAGATACAAAGCAATTGCTTCTTGATCCGTAATAACTTCATCTCTTACTTCGTTATAAAGACGTTTGATCTTACTGATCTTACGTCTAGCAGATTTGTATTTGGCTCGATACACAGCATCAGACCAATCTGCTTGTTTACGTTCTTTTTGAATATCAAGGAATAGTTCCCCTACTTTCATTTGAAAGTATTGAAGTAAATCAATTTCCATTAAGATTCCTCCTCTTTTCGTTGGTTATAAATAAATAATAAATTAGATGTAAATTGCTTTTTAATCATTTGCTTATAACCATCATTTATTGATAAAAAGATTCCATCTCTTGTTTCTTCATTGATTTGTTTATTTAATTCAGTATTAGAAATATCACGATAAGGTGTGTTTTCATAATGCATACCTATATGGTTACTTAATGCACCGAGAATAGAAAAATGCATTTTTAAGTAATTAATCTGATTAGTGATATCCAATGATCTTTTAGACGATGCTTCATCTAAAGCCATATATTTATTTAAATAAAACTCAAACAAATCAGAAGAAGAATCAAAGAGTATTTTAGTATCTAACAAGTTTGACATCGAACTTTTTCATATTTATATCGTTAAGACTTATAATATTGGTATTTGAATAAAAATCGTAATATTCATTGATAAATTCAATTAAGAAATCAACTGTACGCATAATTTCAGATTTATTTATAAAATAACTAAATTTACTTTGAATCATTGATCTTAATCTTGTTTCTTCAATTTGATCGATACGCATATTCATAATACTTTGTTGAAGATCATTCATAATGCATTTAATACGATAGTAATGAATAAGTTCTGCATTTAAAACATCAAGAATATCTTCACTCATTCTTTCTTTATAAGGCATTGGTACTTTAGTTAAGTAAGTACACAGAGTATTATGTTTTACATCAACTTTCATCTCTACACTGGTTAGTGCAAATTGTAATATTGTTTTTTTATACAATTTGGTTACTGTCATAATTGTCATATTCAGTAAATAAATTATTTAAAGTAATATTAAATTGATTAGTTTTAATACTGTTATTACCTTTAAAATCAGAAACAGAACGCTGCGGTATCATGACGTAGCCTCCAATATATAACTTCTATATCTTGGTTCGATAATTGACCAAGATTGTATTTAAGATTTAGTTTATATAAACGATTTCTTACTTCTTCCCATTTAATCATTGGTTCAGTATTTCTTATATGTAACATACTTGTACTAGCAATAAAGTTTATTGCTAGGTGATAAACTTTCAAATAATATTTCATGTTGAAATTAAGAAGTAATAGAATATCATCCGATACAGGATAGATTTTCCAAGGATAGCTATCAAATAAACTATATTGGTTCTCTGCCTCATCACGAATAATTCTCATTGCAGCTATAACTTTTGATTCTTCAATATAAGAAGAAGCATTAGTCATTGTATTAGCTATACTTAAAGCAGATAGTTCATCTTCAATCATAAGATTAGGTCTCATTACTATTTCCAAAAAATAGATAATAAATATCTCTATACCATTTATTGAAATGTTCTGTTTCCCAACCGTATAGAGATAAAAAAGAAGAAGCTTTACTTATATTTCCATACAAGCAATGAATACTTCACTCTTGCTATGTTTATCTTTTCTCATAATAATATTTACCAAAGTCTTGTATCATTTCTAATACTAAACTTGTTTGTTTGATACTCATATATTGCTGTACCATCATTACATGAGCTTGAACAGTTTCTTTATAGAATTTGTCAAATAATGGTTTCATCTTACTAAGATCAAAACTATCAAAAGATGCAAAAGAAATATGATCAATTGTTTTTGTTAAAGTTGTGATCATAAAACCATAACAAGAAGCTCGATCATCTAAAATACGTTGAATAATTTCATCTCGAATAGGATTTTTAATACTCCAGTTGGTAATGTAATCTTGTTGTTGTTGATAATGAATCAACATTGCTTGCATTGTATTTAAACAATCTTTGGTACTAATTTTTGTATTCATATTATCCTCTTGGTTCAATTAACCAAACCACAAAAAACGAAGCATTTGCTTCGTATATTTTGAAAATAATTACTAAAACTATCTTCTTTTTTAATAAGAATAAGTTTTAAGGTGAACTATCTAAAAAAGAAAAAATAAGTAGGAGACTGGTTTAGAGTCTCCTACTTTTATTTCAACTAGAACAAGTTGATGAGATGAGCGTTGTCATCGTTCGTTTGTTCGACTTCATCGTTGCTGCGATAAAGTTGAACGCGAACATTTTCGTTCAAGATGACACTTGAACCTGGCTCTAAACTCATACCAGCTTCAACCAATTGCGTTTGGTACGAATTCGTATTTCGCACCATTTGGTTGAAGCTGCTCTTTGAGTTCGTCACCTTGCCAAGAGGCATGGTATCAAGAGCAAGACCGTACGTAACGATCTTTTGGAAAATCGGCTCACCATTGTCATCGACTTCACCAGTCGGAACAACGAGATTGAGCCAAACCTTGGCTTGCTTCTTTTCAGCTTCAGCCTTTTCCGTAAGGTTAGAAACAGCGCCCTTGATCTTCGGTAACAAATTTGTCATGATAACTCTCCTAAGTTGAGTTGTGGTTAAAATTAATACGACATTGACAACCTGTCGTATTAACGAAAAACAGAACGACCCTAAAGCAGGGTCATTCTGATAGGCGGACATTTGTCCGCCGAAAAGAAAGTGAATTATTACTTGAAATACTGTTTTTGGTACATATTAGCAATTGCCATTGCACCAATTTCAGTAGAACAAATAATAGACTCAACGCTATGAGTCTTCCCATAATATTTACGGGTTAACTCAACAACATATTCACTAAAGCTACCTGTAACATGAGTTACTTCAACGGTATAACTCTTGTAGGTAGCTTTATAAATTTGAGCTTGACGAGAACAAACAAGTTTTTGTTTACCAAACTTGTTTGTAAAATAGGTGTATCCCATTTAACGTCTCCTAAAAAAAAAATGATCAATCGTCTAACCAATTAACCATAAAATTCGCAAAAGCGAATATACCAACGAGAAAGAGAATAAAGTACAACATTTCCATTGTGTTATCTCCTAAGAAATGAACCAAGAGATTGTTTCCCTTGGTTCATTAATTGTTTACATGATTCCATATTTCCTTGCATGGAATATGAAACTCTTTTGGTAAAACTTACCGATTGTCACTAGGACTTTATCGTCTTGGTTATACCAAATTAAACATTGGTACTTTTTACCTTCATACTTTAAGACAACATAGTCTTCATTAGCATTGTTGGTAAGTACCGCCTTAACATCGAAGTCACTATTTCGAAGTTCATCAATAACTTCAGAAATAAGATTTGTGTCTTCAAGTTGTTCACAATCTTGGTTGTTAGGATCACTAAAGTTAATGTGATCTTTCAACCAAAAGTTGAGATGCTCAAGAAGTAGCATGAGAGCCTCCTAAGGGTTAAAAAGAGAACCAAGGATATTTCATCTTAGTTCATTCGTTAATCTGCTATTTAGCAGATTAATAAGCAAAATCAACTTTAATCATTGACATTTTGGTTCTCCTCTAAGAGTATGTTAGATGCTTTTAATTGTTTAAAAAGTTAAAACAAATTAAAAGCTGTTTAAGATGGGTTTAAATCTTGAGTAAGGGACTTATACCAAAAGTTAATTTGGAAAGCATAGAGACAAGATTTAAGGCCTTTATGAGGGAATTTTAGATATTGGTTAGAATAGGAAGTTGAGTGAGAGAAAGATTTTAGTAAAAAATTAGCACTAAAACTTTCATTCAATCTATCTTATTCTTATCTATCTAAGGGTTTACCCTCGAATAAAATTATTCCGTAATCTCGCATTAGCGAGATTAAGAAGAATAATTTTGGGTAAGAATCAATCTGTCTAAGAAAGTGTTTTTATGTGTTATAAAAAAAAATAATCCTCTACCCGAAGGTAGAGGATTATTTATGCTAATTATTCATTAGCGGGTTTGGATTGCATTGCTGCAATCTTGGCTCGAATTGCGTCCTTTTGATATTGGACGAATTCATCGAGATGAACCTCAGCCTTTACAGGCTTCTTGGTCTTTTCATCGATCGTAACGATGGAGAACGTGCGATCCTTGTTTTCACGGTACAAGTCTTGAACACGAATGCCAGCATTGGCAATCGTTTCATCAGTACGAGCACCAGACTTGACGATGGCTTGAATCAAGTCATCTTCACGACAAGCTTCGTTTTCCTTCAACTTCGCTTGGATTTCAGCGGAGATGAAGGTTGCACCAGCTTCGATACCAGCACCAGACTTGGTAAGGAAACGACCTAATCCTCGGAAGGAATCACCAATAAGGTTAAACATACAATTAACTCCTATAGTATGTTAGTAGGTAGCAATTACAATTAACATGAATACAATGTATGCTACCAAGAACATTGTATCCATCGAGAAAAGAGCAATAACTTTATGCATCGGTACACTCCCGTAATTATTCTAGTCATAGCTCATTAGAGCTATTGAGTGTATCGAGTGTAGAAGTGTAAGGAAGATAATATGGGGGGGGGTACTTATAAATAAAAATAAGTACCGAACCAGAGATACATTACACCTCTCTCAATATATAGCTTTTTTCTTAATTGCAAAATAATTAACTATCTGTAGGGAACCCAATAATTACACCTCTCTCAATTCATAATAATTTTCTTAATGCAAAATAAATAATTTTCTATACGGAACCAAGTTAAGTTAACTTCTCTCAATCTATTCATTTTCTCTAATGCAAAATAAAAAATTCTATATAGGGAACCCATATAGAACCAATGAATAAATAACTACCCTATACACTTAATAAAAATAATATTAATAATAAATAACCAATTATTAATTTAATAATAAACATATATTTAATATAAAAAGATATAAAAATAAATAGGGTATAAAATTTTACCGT
>NFZD01006661.1_pt1 | contig 76233 bp, 68 predicted proteins | sample 1095381 | NCBI WGS metagenome assembly NFZD01 (sample SAMN03609891, study PRJNA323583) | gut metagenome | isolation source: feces | host: Rattus norvegicus | place: Denmark: Riget | collected 2013 | reverse complement strand
TATATATATTATATCATTTTTTTAAAAAAATACAAATTTTTATTATATAATTTTTATTTATAAATATAATATTAATTTACTATATATTTACTATGGACGACTCGCTCAATGATTCCCAACCCTGAGACGTTACACGTCTCAACCACCCTAAAGGCAAAAAGCACTATCCCCATAATGCCATTGGGTCAAGTGCCATACCTTTAAAACTATCTCTTATCTTTTCATTATCATCAATTAAGATTGCATTCTTACTATTCTTCAAGTTCTTATTGTAACTATATTTCTTGTATATCCTATTCTTTAAGCTAGGAAAAAATTTATCTAACCAAAAATCTTTCTGTTTTTTCACATTTTCCGCATATTCTTTACTACAACCCTTTGGTGTCATAGATAAAATCTTAATATCATATAAACTACTAGGGAAAAGTTTGTATAATAGCTCTTCTTCTATGATTGGTTTAGCTTCCTTGAAGATAGTTTCATCTGAGCTTTGTAATCTTTGTAACCAATTCTCAATCCCATATAAGTCTGCGATAGTGCCGTCCATATCTAAATATACAGTTTTTCTTTTCATTCGTATACCTTCCTTCTTTACATTACCATTATACCACACTACGCCATAAAGTCAACACTTTTTTGTAAGTCATAACTAACTGATTGGCCACGTCTCAAAATCAATTTGTGAATGTGATAATTTTCACAAGTAAACTTGTACAATAACTATCTAGCTTGTGAATGTGATAACTTTCACAAACATAACCCCAAAAAAAAGGGAACTAAGCCCCTTTCAATTCTGTATAGAACTCTTTAAATGGGATACCCTCTTTCCATAATGCTAGCATTTTTAGGTTTCTACCTGTAGTTAAGTCTTTTTTGTTCCAAGATTGCATTGTAATTCTATCTTGTTTAGTTCCTTTACTACTTCTCTTTGTTCTAATAAGTTTCATGCTTTTGGCTAGTTCTAAGAATTGTTCTGTAGTAAATACTCTTAATTGATCAGTAGCATCTAAGTCTAGGTCTAGTACTGGAGCATATGCGATATAGTCATTACTTGTGAAGTCTTTCACAATCTTACCATTATCATCAAGAACCGCAAGCTCACCGCCACCGCTTTTAATCTCAATACTGTATCTATGTTTACGGTCATTACTGTATTGTACTAAGTCAATTTTATCATTGCCTTGTACCTTATCACGATACACATTACAATATAAAGCGGTTTCAAGTTCAGCCACCTTACCTTTTAAGCCGTTGTCTTTACTCCCTTGTAGGACTCTTGTTTTCATTTCTTTAATCATAGATACCATTTTTTCGTGTTGTTTTTTGTTCATTGTCTTTACCTTTGGACGTCTCAACGTCCTCCTTTAACTATCTTAATTATATCACTTTATACAAAAAATACAACTCTTTTTTATAAGTTATGACTAACTTATTATTGGAAATTCTTAAAGTATTTTTACGAAAACAAATGTAAATAAAATATAAAAGGCGGGTATATTTCTTACATTTTAATGAAAATTTTTTCATACCTTTCTCGATGAACAATACTTATTTTTTTGTGAAAGTTTTCACAAGGGGCGTGGTTTCAGGAAAATGGGAACCACCCGGCTTCGTTGTGGTATGGCCCTGGAAACAAAGTACTACGAAATAAAAAATTTAGAACACTACAAAATAAAAATTAACATACCAAAAATAAAATCCAAAGTACAGAAAAAACTCTCCAAAAATTTGACCTTGACTTCTCTCCTATGGTATAATATATGTATAAAGAGAGAGAAACCGCCAGCTCTCGAAGGAGTTTTACATGAATAGATTAAACCTAGACTACTCTATCAATTCCGCCAAAGATAGAGAAAAATATACAGAAGAATATTTGCAAAATGAAATGTTTAAAAAGAAACCACCAACTCGCCGCGAATTAGAAACAATTGCAAATTATATACTTTGGGGTAAAGATGAAGACGGAACTTCTTCCGTTCAGAAAGGAGACTTTGATATCGAAACCAAATCTAAAACCTGGGATAAAAAAGAAGCAGAATCTCTTGATGGATTGATGGAAACCCCAACTTTTTCAGAACTTCAGATACAAAGAAATTCTGTTCCTACAAAAATTGTTAAAGAGGTTTTTTCAAGAGAGGAAACTCGAAAAGAAATAGAAGGAACTCTTTTGGAGACTTTTGAAGGACTTTGGAGAGAAATTGATATACTTGATTTGGAAATTTGCTTTTATGAAGAGAGAACAGGGAAACGAAAAAATCCTCCCCGTAATGAGCTTTTAAAACGATTCGCGGCCGAAGACATCAAAAGAATTTATGACTCTGCCGCAAACCTAACACAACACCAATATCTAAAGAAAAGACATCTTTTGGTTGAGTTGAGAAGAGAACAATATACATTAAGGGATGGTTATAGACCAGGAACTCTTCCCGCAGCTTTTACTCCTTTTTCAGAAAAAGACGACAGGGTTTTTTGGGGAGAAAATACCCCAGTTTTTCCAGTTGGAGTTATTCAGAAAGGAGAAGCTTGGGAGAAACTTTTTGGGAAAGAATTCCCGTATCCTAATCTTTTTAGAGAGAAAGAGATTGGGGAAATTATGAGTGTTTTTCACGACTTGGCCGCGCATCGATCAGATAGAGTTTTCTTTGATTTTGGGAATGAAGAACACGTTTATCAGTTAATAGGGATTTATGAAGACTTGGAGGAAGCCGGATCAAGAGAAGATTATTGGGGGCTTACGAAAAGATTTTTGAAGACTTTTGATTGGTATAAGGAAATGGCGAATTTGACTGAGCCGCAGAAAATGATTTTGGAGAAAAAGATTCATAAGGTTAGGAACCAAGATATAGCGGCCGAAGTTAATAGGACTTTTGGGAAAAGTTATACGACTAATTATATTAGTACTATTTTTAAGAAGAATATTATAAAGAGTATTTGCGAAGCCGCGAATTATCATAGAGATATAATTGAGAATTTGGAGAAGCCAAAGAACTTTAAAGTTTGTAATAGTTGCGGCCGTACCTTACTTAACTGTGAAAGAAACTTTATGAAAAAAGCTAAGAGTGTTGATGGCTTTGTTAATAAATGTAAAAATTGCGATAAAGAAAAGAGAAGTAGGGGGTGAGATTATGAGATTTTTGAAAAAGCATTTGCGGCCAGCTAGATGTACTCCAGTGGAGTTAAGGAGATTTGTTGAGGCTTTTGCGCGATTGGACATGATTGAGTTTTTAGGAGTGGTCAGAATTTTAAATATTAGTTTAGTTAAGGAAGAGAAAGACGATCCTAAAGATAATGTTATGAAGCAAGCGGATGAATTAATGGAAGAAGTTATTGATAAATTTATTGAGATGGATTGGTATAAACGTACTAATCTTTATATGATTGTAAAAAGAGCATTGGAACAAAAAGAAGAGGAAAAGAAGGAAGTGAAAGCTAATGCCTAGAATTGAAGATATAGAGCGCGGCCAGTCATCGAAATCAGTCACGAAGACTTGCATCAGATGCGGCAAGGAAAAGTCAGTTGATTCTTTCCCTATTTCACACTCTAAATTTTATCCAGGCGGTACTTCGCCGCTTTGTTTTGAATGTTTAGATGCTTTTTTGGAACAAGAGAATTATAATTGGAATGCTGTGGATAAAATATGTCAGTATTTAGATATTCCTTTCAATGTTACTTTATATAGTGAACTAGTTGAATCAAATGGGAATAAAGCTTTTGAAGTTTACTCTCATATAATTAATAGCGAAGAATATGAGGATGTTGATTGGGACGATTATGAAAGTCAATATAAGGAACTTCAGAAACATAATGTACTTGAAGGAGAGGTGCCTTTATTAGCAGAAGCAAAACGAAAGAGCTTGCGCGCGAAGTGGGGCCCAAATTATGATGATGAAGAGTTATCTTATTTAGAGGACTTTCATAAAAAGTTGATTTTAACTCAAAATGTTACTGGGGCGGTACAAGAGGATCAAGCAAAAAATCTTTCTAAAATTTCTTTAAAACTTTCTTCGGAAATCAGAGAAGGGAAAGACATTAGCGACACTTTGAAAGCCTATGACACAATGGTTAAGATTGGTAACTTCACTCCTAAGAATGCAAAAAATGCTAATGATTTTGATTCGGTCGGAGAACTTATTAAGTGGTTTGAAAAGAAAGGTTTTAAGCCAAAATTTTATGATGGAGTTACTAGAGATATAGTTGATGAAACGATGAAATCAATTCAATCTAACGCCCGCAGACTTTATATTGGAGAGTCAGGAATTGGAGATGAGATTACGAAACGTATCGAAGCTCTTCAAAGCGCGGCAACTTTAGAAAACGAAAATTCTATTTATGGAATTAGGGATGATTATGATTTAGATGAATATGATATTGATACGTATGATCAATTAATGAAAGAAGAAGAGTTTGAGGTGTTCTTGGATGAAGAAACTGAGTAAAAGAAAACTAAAAGCACTTGAACTTTACGAGACCACAGAAGATGTGCTTAGCAGCGCGGCCATTCGTGATGGAGTACCATTAGAGAAGGGTATCCAACTTTCAGAGGATTTTCTTAATGAGAATTTTGACGAAATTGAGGGACTTTTAGAAAAGTTTATTCAGTACCCTGACATTTTCTTGGATATTATCAAACCTTCTGACTCAAGTTTTGAATTGTTTTTCTATCAGCGAATAGTATTGCGCGCGATTATGAGGTTCAAAGCAGTATATATAGTCGCGTGTCGTGCTTTTAGTAAAAGTTTTATTACTATTTTGGGGATATTCTTACAGTGTGTTTTTATGCCGGGTACTAAACGCTTTATTTGTGCTCCAAATAAAAACCAATCAGCTCAAATTGGAAAAGAAAAACTTACAGAAATCTATGATAAATGGCCTCTATTAAGAAGGGAAGTTATTGGTGGAGAAGTTAGCGATACTCCTGGCAACTTTGGAAAAGATTATATTACTTTAAAATTTCGGAACGGATCTCAGTTTGATGTTGTTGGCGCCCTTGACTCACAACGTGGGGGAAGACGGCACGGTGGATTGATTGATGAAATTCGTGACCATGATGAAACACCACTTAACGAAGTTGTTCTCCCTCTTATGAATGTCTCTAGACGTTTGCCTGATAATACTGTTAATCCTAGCGAACCAAATCAACAGATTATCTCAATGACATCAGCTGGGGCAAAGACTTCTTTTGCATATGAGAGACTAATAGATGATTTTGAGAAGCAAATAATCGACCCAAGCTCAACTTTTGTAATGGGTTGTGATTATAAAGTTCCCGTTCTTCATGGGTTGATTGATGGGAATTATATTAAAAATTTAAAGATGTCTCCGTCTTACAACGAAGACTCATTTGCTAGAGAGTATATGTCAATCTGGTCAGGAAGTACAGAGGATTCCTGGTTTGATTTTGATAAACTTTTAAAGAGAAGGGTTTTAAAAAATCCAGAAAATGTCGCAAAGTTTAGACAGGATAGTCAAAGTTTCTACTTATTATCAGTAGACGTAGGAAGGTTAAATGACTCGACTGTCTGCTGCGTATTCAGAGTAAATATTCGTAATAATATTTATTATGCCACTTTAGTTAATATGTTCGTTTTGGGTAAGACTGCAAACTCTAAGCAGTTCTCAAGGCAAGCTATGGATTTAAAACGTATTATTGCGGACTTCAAACCACGCGAAGTAGTAATTGACACGAATGGGTTGGGGGTTGGATTGGGCGATGAAATGATAAAAGAACAGATATGCCCAGATGGTACTGTTCTCCCTGCATATGGTTTCATTAATGATGACAACTATAAAAAAATTCAACCAAAAGGCATACCTAATATTCTTTATGGTATTAAAGCTAATGCAACGCTAAATCCGCAGATTCATAGTAATGCTTTTACAAGAATTAATCAAAATAGAATTCGTTTTCTTATCTCTGAGCAGTCTGCAAAGTCTATGCTACTTGCTACCAAAGTTGGTCAGAGAATGACAGTAAAACAAAGAATTGAACGATTAATGCCACATGAACTTACAACTAAATTATTTGACGAAATGCTTAACTTACGTTTAAAGCGTACAGGAAATGGAATGGATATTATTCTAGAACAAATCAATCCTAGATTTCCAAAAGATAAGTATTCTGCGTTCGCCTATGGTTTATGGCGTATAAAAGAACTAGAAGAAGAAAACTTCAAAAAATCAAAACGCTTTTCTAATGGAAAGAAAAGAAAATTAGTATTTTTTACTGGGAGGTAGCGATGGAGAATAAAAAAGAACACGATATAGCTAATTTTAGTGCAAGCATTAAAAAAATGGTCGCTACTAATAAGGGCGCGTATATAGATGTATTCAATAGACGCACAGTTTCAAAAGTAAAAGATTATACATTAGAGGAAGTAGAAGAAATTATCAATAGTGGCGATTTGATTTCTCAAATCGCCCTATCTCAAAATTATTATAATAAAGATGGTTTTTACAGTAGGTTAATGCTTTATTATGCCACTTTATTATGTTATTATGGTATGTTAATTCCAGATGTAAAACCAAACTCAAACCTCTCCGATAAGGTTTTGCAGGATCAATACTATAAAGCAAGTAAACATATTTCTCGCATGAAACTTCGTTCTTTATGTATAAATTTTACTCTAAAGGCTTGCGTTAATGGATGCTACTATGGAGCATTGGTTGAAAATAGCGAAAGTGCTTTTTCTGTTATTGATTTACCTCCTGAATATTGCCGCTCTCGTTACAAAGATATTTTTGGAAATGAATTGGTAGAATTTAATTTAAGATATTTTGATTCTATTGTAGATAAAAAAGCTAAGGTGTTAGCATTAAATACTTACCCTAGTTTTTTTAAAAAAGAATATAGAAAATATAAAAAAGGAAGAAGTAATAATTGGGTAATAGTCCCACCAGAAACAGGCTTTTGCTTCTCTTTAAGTGAAGATGGAAGGCCGCGTTTTTTAAATGTTATTCCTAGTACTATTCAATATGAAGAAGATGTTGAATTAAAGCTTAAAAGAGATAAAGAAGAAATTCATAAAATAGTTGTACAAAAAATTCCGCATTTAAGCGATGGAACTTTAGTCTTTGAACCGGATGAAGCTGAAGAGATGCATAAGGGTAGTGTTAATATGTTATCTCATAATGATAATATAAGTGTATTAACCACATATGCAGATGTTGATTCTATTGCTTCAAAGACATCATCTGAAGCCAATAGAGACGATTTAAAACAAATGGCTGATAACTTTTACGCTCAAGCGGGAACTAGCTCTCAAATATTCTCTTCTAACGGGAATTTAACTTTAGAACAATCTATTAATAACGATATGGCTTTGATGATGATATTAGCTGAAAAGTATTCTAACTTTGTAGCAAATATGGTTAATAAACTATATAGTAATAAAGATTTGTCTTTTACTTATAAGATTCTGCCAATAACTTGGTATAATAAAGAAAAAGAAGTTGAAAAAGGATTGTCTATGGCAAACTCGGGGTATAGCTTCCTATATCCTTCGGTTGCAATGGGTTTCGAGCAAAATGAGTTGGGAAATATAAAAACTCTAGAAAACACTATCTTAAAATTACAAGATAAATTAGTTCCATTGCAAACTTCTTATACACAGTCAAATAAAGGTGGGAAGCCAGGTGCACCCGAAAAAGACCCATCAGAAAAAAGTCCAAAAACTATTGCTAACGTAGTATCACTAGATGAAGGAGGCCAAAGCTAATGGATAAAGAAAGTTATTATTCTATTCCTGTTGAAATCTATGGGGATAGAGTCGAATATAGCCAAACATTATCTAAAGCTAGATGTCGTACTTTTTACAAGTATGGTAATAGAAACGGGGCATATATTACTGATGAGTTTGCTGAAAAACTTATAGCAACTATGCCGTACGCTCCTATTAAAGGAATCTATGAAGATGGAGATTATACCGATCATGGTTCAGCTAATGACGAGGGGCGTATTTATGGAGTTATCCCCAAGGAAAATAATTTTGCTTGGGAGCCACATTTAGATGATGATGGAATTACTAGAGAATATGCCTGTGTTGATGTAATTCTTTACACTGGCATTTATAAAGAAGCCGAGGAAATTATCGGCAAATCACAATCTATGGAATTATATAGACCCTCTATTAAAGGGGAATGGCAGATTATAGAGGGACAACCTTATTTCTGCTATACTGACGGTTGCTTTCTGGGAATGCAAGTTCTCGGAGATGATGTAAACCCATGCTTTGAAGGAGCTGCTTTCTTTACTTTATATTCTAAAATGATTAAAGAGATTGAAGAAAAAGAAGCTCCAGAAAAATATACAAAAGAAAAGAAAGAAGAAGGAGGAAATAAGGATATGCCACAAATTTCTTTTAATACTCCTGCCGCTATGAATTATAGCGCGGTATGGAATGCTTTAAATGAAAACTATACAGAAGAACATAATTGGACAGTTGATTATGTAATTTTAGACATGGATGAAGAAAACGTAGTTTTCCGCAATCTAGCAGATAATGCCTGTAAAAAAAGAAAATATTCTATTGAAGATGGCAAGGCTACTTTTGCTGAAGATGAAGAAGAAGCCATGGATTATAGAAGTCTATCAGAAGCTTTTAGTGAAGCCAGCGCTTCTTTGGAAACTGCCAATAATAGCTTAGAAGAAAAATCTTCAGAAATTACTGAGAAAGAAGAGAAAATCTCAGAGTACGAAACTCAAATTACTACTTTAAATACAGAGAAGGAACAGTTAAGTTCTAGTATCGAAGAAAAAGATACTGAATTAGCTGAATTAAGAGAATTCAAAAACGCTCAGATTGAGTCAGAAAAACAAGAAGTTATCTCTACATACTCAGAACAATTGAGCGAAGAAGTTCTTAATAAATACCTTGAAAACTTAGCAGATTACACAGTTATTGATTTAGAAAAATCATTAGCATATGAGTTGGTAAAAAACACACCATCAATTTTCAGTATGAGAGAAAGTGGATTTGTACCAAAAGGTAATGATTTGAATGGATTAGACGCTGTGATTAGTGCTTACAAGAAATAACGGAGGAAGACAAAAATGGCTCTTACAAAGATGACAAAAGACGGATTTGGTCAAATTGAACTAAATAACGTTGCTTTCCGTAGAGATGGGCGTGTAGAAGCTCAATGTGCTTTGGATGCAGAAGTATTTAGTAAAGAAGTACCAGCAGAAAACGGAATGTTACTTGCCGTAGATAACGTAACACGCACAGTTAAATTCGCAAGTGGTGATAAATTACCTATCGCTTTGAATTATACTGCAGAACATATGTATGACGAAAGAAAAGAAGGTTTGAAAGATTTTAGTTTAGTACCAGGAACTTTCTACCCACGTTTAGGATATTTATCAATTGGAGATAAATTTACTACTAATACTGTTGCTTATGATACTGAGGAATTTACAGATGAAGAAGCTTTAGTTCAAGCATTAGCATCAGACCAATTAAAAACTACTCCTGTTTATGGAGGAATTTGTGAAAACGGATATATTAAATTATCTAAGACAGAACCTACAGCTGGACCTAAATTATTGGCAGTTAAATATACTACTATGCCTGATGGTCAACCAGCAGTGAAATTTCAAGCTTTAGGAGGTGCTCTATAATGGCTACTATTGAACAAATCAAGGAATTAGCTCTACACTCAGCTAGACATACAGCGCCAGCTAACTTTACTGCTGAAAATGTGGATGACGCTTTAAGAGGAGAATTAAATAAATTAGCTGGTTCAATTAATCAATTCATGAAAAATCGTTATGATATTTATGAAATCATCATTGAAACTGCAGACGAAGTAGTTCCTAAGAAAGTATTAGACGCTCTTGGACGTTTCTGTGAAGTTCAACAAACAGCTCAAGGACAAGCTGCTGTCTTTAAAAAAGGACGCTTAGGTCGTGCTCGTGCTCGCACATTCTTAACACAAGTTGGTAATTCAGGTGTGTACGAAACTTTCCGTTTAGACAATGGAACATTTGAATTACATGGACACGCAGTAGGTGGTGCAGTCACATTAGACTTCGAACGTATGTTAGATGGTGCTGAAACTATGGCTGATGTTATGGATATTTTAACAGAAGGTTTAGTTGATGCTACAATGGTTGAAGTACATAAAGCTATGCGCGCGGCTATTAACGCTAAAAACCGCCCAGAAGCTAATAAGGTTTCTAACTCTCGCTTCGATGCGAAAGAAATGGTTAAATTAATTTCTGTTGTTAAAGCATACGGAAATGGTGCTATGATTTTCGCTACACCAGAATTTATTGCTGAAATGGGACCAGATGCTATCGTTCCTGTAACTTCTAACTTACCAGGTGTTTATGCGCCTCAAGATATTGAAGCTATCCACAACACGGGATTGATTAACTTGTTCCGTGGAACACCAGTAGTTGAAATTCAACAATCTTTCATTGATGAAAACAATGAGAAAACTTGGATTGACCCTCAATTAGCATATGTATTGCCAACCGGAGGAGAAAAAGTTGTTAAAGTTGTATTAGAAGGTGGAACTCAAATTCATGACTTTACTAACCGCGACAACTCTATGGAAATCCATGCTTACCGTAAAATTGGTGCTGCTATCTTAACGCAACATAACTGGGGAATTTACCAAAATACTGGTATTGCTCAAACTTACGCAGAAGCTTACGAAAATTTATAATAGAGAATAACGAGGAAGAGTGAAAACTCTTCCCTCATTTTAAGGAGAGAAAAGGAGTATATATGGAAAGACAAATTGATGTTAAAAGCGTTGTTAGAGGACGCATTTGTGTAGTTTTACCAGATTCAAATTTTAGACGTGTCTGGGAACGTAAAGGAACTGTTAAAAAGGTACCTTTTGAAATCTTGAGAGAAGGTATGTATGACCAAGGTGTTGAATATATGTTCTCACAAGGAATGTTAGAAATTATGGATAAACAAGCTCGAATTGATTTGGGCCTTGAAGATGAAGAAACGGAAACTTCTATAGTTAAAGTCCTTACGGACACACAACGTAAACGATTACTAACTACTGCGCCATTACCAGAGTTAAAAAATACGTTGGAAGAATTAAGCAGAGAACAAATCGAGGAATTGGTTGATTACGCAATTGACGAAGAACTTGTAGACTTAAAGCGTGTTGATATCTTAAAAAAATATACGCAAAAAGATATCATGAAAGCTGTAATGTTAAAACGAGACAACGAGGAGAAATAATATGACTCCATTAGAGAAAGTATATGATGCTTTTCTCTCAAATATATTAGATGATGAATGGGGAGAGGCATGGACTGAAGAAGAGATTAAACGAGATTTAAAAAGTATTCTCTGTTCTGCTCTTCCCTTTTTTAAATTTCCTAGAGTTGACTTAACGATAGATGGGGATAGTTTTGTCGGAGATTTAGAAAATCAAGAAATTCAAATTATTGCGTCTTATATGAAATGTGTATGGTTAAATAGATGTATTCTTACTTGGGAAAATATTAAACCTTTATATGAAGAAAGAGATTTTTCACAAGCAAATCTTATTGATAAGTTTACTTCCTTGTTAAAAGCCGAACGTAAACACGCGGCCGCGCTTGAGGGAGTTTATTATCGTTCACGTAATGGTAAACCTTATGATTATTCGAGGCTGGCTAAATGATGTTAAAAGATGAAATGAAGGAATGCTATAATAATAAATTAAAAAATAGGCTTTTTGGTTTATTATGTGAATATGAAAAAGGTGGAAGTTGGGAAAAATTCCTAGATTCTATTATTATCGAATTAATGGGTTATGCCGAAGAAGATAGAACTATTTATTATTATACATTAATGTATAAATTAAATTCTTTACGCTATTTAAGTTACCCCTATTTTAGAGCGACAATTTTTGATTCAATGAAATTATTGGATCTTAATTTAAAGAAATAATGGATTATTATTCTGTATATCTAAAACGCTTAAATAGATATGGTAAAGATTACGAAACCAGAATACAGACGCAGAGAGAAGAGTTATTTGAAAGATTATTAAATAAGTCTATTTATAGAATAGACTTTGTATATAAAAGACAAGTGCACCCCGGCACTTTTGAGAAATATAAACAGGACAATACGAGAACATTACATTATTTACTAACTCGTTTAGATTTGGATATTCCCAATGGAACAGTTCTTATGTTGCCTAAAGATGCTTCTCATAAAAAGGAAGATTTAGAACCTTGGATGGTTTATTATTTAGAAAAGATTCCTACAAGCGGGTACAATAGATATATAATGCTAAGAATGACTCATTTAATCAAATGGAAAGATAGACAAGGTAAAGAGCAAAGCTCTTGGGCTTATATGTATGGGCAAGAGAATAATATGCTTAAAGATGAATTAAAGTCAAGAAGCCGTTCAACTACGTTATATACAGAAAACTTAAAAACAAGTTTCTTCATAATGCCCTTAACTCCATATATTAGAAAAGATGATTATATAGAAGTAGGCGAAGGAGACATGTTAGAAGCATATGTTGTAACTGGATATGATAGGCAATCATCTGAGGGAGTAGAGTATGTAACTATAGACCCTGTTTATATTAGAGATAAATCACCAATACCGAAGCCTCTGCCAGAAGATGACCAGCAAGATTTTTTCTGGTTATTAGGAGAAGATTAATATGTCTGTAAGAAATTGTAGAGAAATTGGGAAAAATTTACAAAAAATCATTCTTAGATTATTAGCAAACGATGACTTAGTTAAGTATTTATATTATACTGACAAAGATCCATTGAAGAATCCGATTCTATCAGAAGAACAAAAGTTAAAAGAAGTTTATAAAAAATTAATAAAAATTGTCCCAAGAATCGGACCAAAAGAAACAGCACAATCAATCGTCACTGTCCGCGCGGATAGCAGTATGAGTAATATTAACGCGGAATTTAAAGATGTTAAAATAGAAGTAGAAGTATTTGTTCCTCTAGAGCAATGGATTATTAAAGATGATAATCTGCGACCTTATGCTATCATGGGGGAAATAGAGGAAAGTCTAATAGGAAAGAGAGTGGATGGTTTGGGAACGATATCTGGCGGAGACTTTTCCCTAAACTTTTTAACAGAAGAAATATCTTGTTTTAAGCAAGTATTTTGGATAACAACATATGATTAATGCAGAATTATTAATAGGACTTCCTATTAGATTTAATAAATATATTACAATTTTCCCGCCAACTGTAAAGCAAATGCTGGCAGAAAACAGGATTGGATTGTTATACATGAATATTCTAACAAACTCGCAAGAGGAATTAGAAGATTATTGGGCTAAAGAGAATTTTGATGGTAATGCTCCAACTCCATGGCAAGACTTTATTATGAAATTAGATAATGAAGAAACTAGACCCATAATGCTTTCTGCTTTATATTTTTTTACTAAAACAGAATTTACATATATTAGAAAACTTGGTAAACTATTAATAGGAAATCTTGAGGAAGAAGTAAAAAGAAATACTGACATTAAGGATTTTAAATTCTTCGAGGAGGATGATTTTTTTGACTTCCAAAATAAGATTAGAATGGTTTGCGGAGTCGACCAAGTTGAAAGGCCAGATCCCGATGAAGACCCTCGTGTAAAGCGAATCAAAGCTAAGGCGCGATATAGAGATAGAATTAAGGCCAAACAAGGGAAAGGTACTTCCTTTGATACAACTTTAATTGCAATTTGTTGTATGGGGATTGGGCTTACTCCACTTAATGTTGGAGAGGTAAGCTATGCTAGTATTAATAGTCTTGTTACTATGTATCAACAGAAAGAATCTTTTGAATTTAATCAAAAATTAGCACTAGCTGGCGCAAAGAATGTATCCAAAAAATATTGGATTCAATAATATAGGAGGATGTCAAAAATGGCAAATATTCTTGATAAATATGGTATCAAGGAAGTAGCAGATGTTTTCTTTTATGAAATTAACCCAGATGGAAGTCGTGGTGAACCTGCACTTTACTTAGATACCTTGAAAGTTTCAACTATTGAACAAACAGCAGAACAAACAGAAGCCAAAGGTGGTAAAGGTAACCCTCCTTTGATTATCTGGGATTATGGAAAAGAAATTAATGTTACTTTGGAGGATGCTTTGTTCTCAATGAAGTCCCTTTCTATTATGTTTGGGAACGGGACAGCTAATTCTACTAATAAAAAAATTATTAAAACTTATCCAGTATCAGCAATTAAAGACCCTAGCGGAACTAAACCAACTATTGTAGATAATGGAGTTACAATAGACTTAACAGCTGTAAAAGATGAATATAGTGGTAAAGATTTCGTTACTGTTGAATTAACTGCAGAAAACGCAGACAGTATTGATATTTCAGCAAACACTTTCCCTGGTACTTATTATGTTGTGGGAGACACATATAGCCGTTCTCAAGCAACTGGAAAAGATGAATTCTTCCAATTCATTATTAATAAAGCTAAGGTTTCTTCTGAAAATACTATCACTATGGAAGCTGAAGGTGACCCATCTGTATTCAATATGAACTTACGTGTATTGCGTGGAGCAGATGGACAAATGATGAAACTTGTTAAATACGGTTTCGCGGCTGGTGAAGTTCAGGCTGCATCTGCAACTAGTTCAATCGGCTAAGAATAAGAATAAGAACAATTAAAGGCGGGATATCCCCGTCTTTTTTGCTCAAGGAGAACGTTAATGGAGAGAGAATTTTCTTTTAAAGAATTATACGATGTAGTACTAAAAGCTACTTATGATATAGAGATAGATAGCCGTGTTTATGAAAAAGGAGAGGTTATTGCCGCTTTTGATAAAATAACACTTGGAACTATTGATGAAATAAAAAAATACACAGCCGCGAAGGGAGGTTTTGACAATCGTGCTCAAGTTTTTTGGGAGCGTACAGAACAGATACCAATTACCCTTACTCAAGGAATTTTTTCAAAAACACAATTCGGTTTGATGAATAACGGAGAGATTACTTCTATTAAAGCAGAAGAACTTCTTTTACATCAAAGAGAGCTATTAGAATCAAATGATCAGGGTGTTATAAAATTAAAAAGAAAACCTAGCGGAAAAGTGTATATAAAATCGAAAAAGTCAGGAGATAAGGTTGAATACGAAATAATTGACAGCACTACCCTAAAGATAAAAGATAAATATCTTGATGTTGTTGTTGATTATGAATTTATATATGAAAACGGCGCAACAAGATTCCGAGTTGGACGCGTATTCACTGAGGGCTTTGTAGAACTAGAGGGTAGAACGAGAACTAAGGACGATATTACAGGACAAGATAAAACGAGTATTATTAAAATACCAAAATTAAAATTAATGTCTGAATTATCTATTACGCTAGGAAAAAATGCAACCCCAGTTATTTCAAAGCTTCAAGGTTACGCTATTCCAGTGGGGAGAAGAGGAGAAGAACACGTTATGGACTTTTTCTTTTTAGAAAATGATATAGATGCTGATATAGAATAGCCGACATTAATTTTAATTAATGTCGGTTTTATTTTATATTAGAGAGAGGTGAAAAAAATGAGTAGAAAAGGTAGAGCGACTGCAACAGCTAGCGTAATGGTTGATATACAAGCAAATGCTAACCAGGCAAAAGCGGCAGCCGATAGCTTTGTTAAGTCTTTGGATAAGATTAATATAGGGACTAGCCTTAAAAGAGAAATTAGAAATATTGTTAAGGATATAGATACCACTGTTGGTAAGCTGGAGACCCGCGCGGCAAAGGGCATATCTAGTAAAACTGATAGAAGAAATCTTTTAAAAGATTATGGCGATTTACAACTACTAATAACTAAACTACAGAAGAAGACAGAAGGAATCGCAAAGATGCCTTCTATAGATTTAATAAGCACAAAAGAGATAGAAAAGATAGCTAAAGCGCAAAAGGCTTTAGCCGATTTTAGTAAGTTATTAGAGAAGACAAGAAAGAATCAATCAGCCTTAAATACCAAAAGACAGGAACATAGAAATAAACGAAAAGAGTTAGAACTAGAAAGCAAAAAACAGATTGTAGACGAAGATGAGTATCGTGCTTTAAAAAGTAAAAAAAGTTCAACTAAAGCGAATGTAACAAAGGGAACTACTAAGCTTAAAGATAAAGAACTAGAATTAAGTAAAACTAAAATAGGTACAGACGAGTACAAAAAGGTCTCTGTTGAAGTTGAAAAAACCAGACAGCAATTGGAAAAATGGAAGAAGAGTGCGGAAGAGGCAGGAGAGGCTTTCTCCAAAGTTACTTCTAAGTCAAAACTTGATAAATTAAACAAAGAACTAGAGGAAACAAAGGGAAAAATAGATAAATTATCGGGACCAGATTTAGATAAATTAATTGGTTTTTTTAAGGAAATAGGGGTTGGAGACTTTTCTGGTAAAAGCTTTGATGAAATTTCCCAAAGTATTAATAAACTATCTGATGAAAAAATAAAACAGGTATCTTTAGCAGTCAAAGGACTCGAAACTGCGGCGGCATCAGCAGGAAACGAATCTGATGAAATGGGAGATAAAATATCAAATGCAGTTACATCTTTTGACCGTATTGACGCGCATGAGCAAGATGTAGCTACGCTTACTAACCAAATGCGAGAATTCTTCTCTTTTACTAATGGCATTTATATTTTTAGACAGGCTGTTAGAGATGCTATTTCTACTGTACGCGAATTGGATGCAGCAATGACAGAGACTGCCGTAGTAACAGATTATAGTATTTCTGATATGTGGAAGCAATTACCAGAATACACTAAAAAGGCTAATGAGTTAGGAGCAACAACTAAAGGTGTATACGAAACAATGACTCTTTATTTCCAACAAGGACTTAGTCAACAACAAGCTTTTGCGGTTGGAGAAGAAACATTAAAGATGGCTCGTATCGCTGGATTAGATTATGCAGATGCAACTAATTTAATGACAAGTGCATTACGTGGATTTAATATGGAGATTAATGAAACGAGTGCTAAGAGAATTAATGACGTATATTCTGAGTTAGCCGCTATCACGGCTGCAGATACTGGCGAAATCGCTACAGCTATGACAAAAACTGCGTCAATTGCAAATTCTGCAAATATGAGTTTTGAGAATACATCAGCTTTCTTGTCTCAAATTATTGAAACAACGCGTGAAGCTCCAGAGACTGCCGGTACTGCATTAAAGACTATTATTGCTAGATTCTCTGAAGTTAAAAAAATGATTGGAGAGGGAACTTTAACTGGAGTAGATGGAGAAGGCGAAGCAATCGAAATTAATAAAATTGATACAGCCTTACAAGCAGTTGGAATTTCTCTAAAAGATTTTATTTCGGGAGAAAAAGGGCTAGATGAAATATTCTTACAACTCGCTGCGAAGTGGGATACTTTAAGTGTAGCTACTCAAAGATATATTGCTACTACTGCTGCTGGTAGTCGTCAACAATCTCGTTTCTTAGCTATGATGGGAGACTATGATCGAACTGTTGAATTAGTAGATGCTGCGAAAAATGCAGAGGGTTCTTCCCAACGTCAGTTTGAAAAAACATTAGATTCTCTTGAGGCAAAGACTAATAGATTAATAAATGCCTGGGACGAATTTACTATGGGTATTGCAAACAATGAGCTTATTAAGGGAACAGTTGATGTTCTAACTAATTTGCTAAATGTCGTAAATAAGACTAGTGATGCCATGGGGAATGGTCTTGCATCTTCTTTTGCAAAAGTAGCTATTGGCTTAGGAGCATTAAAAACTGGCGGGAATGTTGTTGATAGATTACTAGAAAACTATTCTCAGTTTAGAGAAGGAAAAGTAACAGATAGAAAAGGTAATGTCAAAGAAATTGCCAAGAAAAGAGCAGGTTCTGCGGCTATTGGTTCTGTAAAGAAAACCACAATAGATATTTTTGAAGATACTAGCTACTACGCAAAGAGAGGTTTGGAGATTGGAAAACAAGTTGGCCAATCTATTAAAGCCGGTATGGATAGCTTCTCTAAAGGAGAATTCTTTAAGATTGATCCAGATTCGATTAGTAATATTCAAAAAGAAACAAAAACTGTTTTCGCTAAAAGTGCAAAAGAGTCACACTCTTTAATAGATAAACGCGACTTTGATGCGTTAAAACAGTGGAAAGCAGAATATGATGGTGTTCTCAAACTGATTAAGAATGCAGATGTTGGACAACAAGCTATTTTCACAGAATTATTAAGTAAAGGAAATGACCTACAAGTTGCTAAATTAGCAGTTGAAAATGAAATAACTGAAGAATTATTACAACAAATAGCTTTAAAAGAACTAGGTGAAAAAGCGGATAAAAAGTCCCTTGATAATAGAGTTAAAGAACTTCAAAAGATTAATAGTAGTAGTAAGTCAGGAGTTTCTACTTTTGGAAACATTTTAAATAATAAAGGCGTTATTGGTGCAATGACTTCTATTAGCAAAGTGGGAGATGTTGTTGGAAAAGTAACTAGCAAAATTCCAGGATTAGGTGGTGCCCTTAGCGGTATTGGTGCCAAATTTGGAGAAATAGCTACGGGTGCGGCGACTGCAGCCGGAGCAACAGAGGGCGCAGTAGCTGCTTTCAGTGGTATGGCAAAAGCACTGCCAGGTATTGGAATGGCTATTATAGCAGTTACAGTGGCATTTAAGGCAATTAAAGCTTTATTTGAATGGTTCTATGCTAATTCTTATGAAGGGAAGATGGAAGCAGCGAAAACCAGGGCCAATGATGCCGCATTTGCAGCAGAGGCCGCGAAGAAATCGTATGATGATTTATTAGAAAGTCAATCTACTCAAAGTGGCTTGTTATCCGAACTCGAAAACTTAAGTGTGGGTACTGCTGAATTTAACCAGAAATTATTAGAAGCTAATGGTTTAGTTGATGAGTTAATTGGGAAAAATATTGGCTTTACTTATGATGATGTCAAAACAGACCCGTTAACTGGAGCGAAAAGCTTTACGGATGAAGCTTGGGCAAGAGTTACTAAAGAGCAAGGGGAGAAATCTCGACGAGCTAATGCGGCTTTAACATTAGCAGAAATGGGTAAGAAGAACGTTGAGTTAGAGCAAGCTAAAAAAGAGGCGTCAGCAGCAGCAGCAGCAGTTGAGAGAGCAAAAGCTAGTCAAACTTCAAATACTCCTGACCCTAATAATAGAGGTGGAGTATATCAACCTGCTACTAACCCATATAATGGTTTTAACAATTCAGAAACTAACCAACAGTTGGCAGATACAGCAAATAAAAGTTATAGTCAGGCTACTCTTAAAGAGTCTAAAATAGCGTCAGAAATAGATAATTATCAAAAGCAAATAATGACCGCCCTTGAAACTGAAACTGTTAAAAACAGTGGTAAAATTGGGGAGGGAGTAAAAGAATTCTATTCTAGAGCTATGTCTTCTGAAACGATGGAAGAAACTATCAATAATAAAAAGGAAGAAATCAAAAAAGCTCATAGCAAAGTAGAAGATTTACAAAAGCTATATGCCGATGCTTATTCAATTGATGTAAAAGATATTGATGAGTCGATAAAAGAAGATAACGACAAACTAGCAGCGGGAATTGCTAATGCTAATATTCTTGAAGGCATTCAAAAACAAATGGAAGCTTCTGTTAAGAGTTTATCTGCGACAGGAGGGAAAAAGACGAGATCATTCTTAACGGCCTTAGGTAATAAGGGAATGGATATATCTGCTGATGACTTAAAGAATATTAATAGCTTAAAAGAATCTGAAATTAAAAAAATTGCTAAAGGACTAAATACAGACGTTGATAGTGTTAACTCTTTGATAAAAGAGATTCAAACAAATGCCGCAAGAGACCAAGCCAATAAGATTGAGAATATTAATAAAACAATTAGTAAAGCTAAAAGTGCTTTTAAAGACGAAGGTGGCGCAGAAGTAGAAGCTTTAGACAAACTTTATAATAACCTTGTAGAGAATTATAATAGTAAAGATTCAGAGACGAAAAATAATGCCATTGATAAAATTATGGCTCTTGGTAATATTACAAGTTCTATTGCCAATGCAGATAACAGTACTACAGCAGGTGTAATGAATATTGCTGCTAGCTTAGATGATGATAAGCTTAAATCATATGGTAACTTTATTTCTCAGATTAATTTCGATAGTGCTATTGAAGGGGCCTCACAACTAAAAGCTATTCTTCAATCTGGCAGTAATGAAGAAAAAGAATGGGCCAAACAAATCCAAAAATCTGGCGAAAAAATGTTCTCTAACGCAAATCAAATGCGAGAATATTTTGATAGCGCAGACTTTGCTACAGATGTTGAAAAACTTAATGAGGAAATATCTGAAACGGGTACAGTAGGTTCTAAACATATTAGAGATTTAGCTGCTTCAGGCGGAAAATTGGGACAAATGTTAAAGAATACTGGCATGAGTGCGGAAACTCTTGCTAGAATATTCCCTAAATTGCAAACTGGGGAAATTCAATTAGACAAGATTAGTGATGCAGCTTTAGAAGCAATGAGTTCTGTCCAATCATTGAATGATGTGATTGAATCTACAAATGAGTGGATTGATAATTTTGATTACGGTATTGACGCTGGTAAGGGTGCGGAATTTATAGGAAATGCCTATAAGAAATTGAATGATTTAGTTCAAAACGGTGCCGTTGGAAATCCTCAAATCAAAACCACTTTATCTAATATTTTCGGACCAGACTTCTTTAAAGGAATTGAAACAAAAGAAGGATATCTTCAGAAAATTAATTCTGGAATAGAGGCCTTAGGAAATAATTCTGTTAACCTTTTTGACTCTTGGTCAAAGCTGTCACAAAAACAGGATATATTTGGGGACACAGCAAAAAGTTTAGAATTATTTGATAAGACTTTTGAGAGAATACAACAGAATGCCGATGGCGGCTTAGATATGAGTTTTAAGAGCGATCTAAGTACAGAAGAAATTATTAATAATATAGCTAAGATGAGCAATACAAGTGATAAATTTGCATCAATTATGCTCGAAGATTTCCTTAATAATTCACCTGACTTAGCTATGGAATTTGAAAAAAACCAGAGGGTTTCTTCTGCCAGAAAGTTCGCTGGACAAACATTTGAAGATGGGAAATGGGATGAAACTAATAAGAAAGTAGTAACTACCAAAGAAAGTATTGAGGCATTGGCGTTAGCAAACAACACTACTTCTAAAGAAATGAAGAAAACTTTCGAAGAATTAGGAATTAGTATTGAAGAGCTTGGCGGCAACATTAATTTCGGAAGTGCAGATAATCCTTTAGGGATAGATGACTTTAAAGGACAAGTAGAAGAAGCTATTAAGCAAGCTACGGGAAGTAAATTTACTCTAGAGGGTAATGTAGAATTAGAAGAAGGTAATATTCTACAAAACTACGAAGCGATGTTAGCTGAACTTGAAAAAAATCATATCCAAATTACTCCAGAAATAAGCTCGGCTGCATGGGAGTCGGCAAAACAAGAATTAATAAATTCTGCAAATAATGGTATGGTTGAAATTGATGGGATGCAGATTCCTGTATCTTTTGTCGAAGAATCGGGTAGTGTAGAAGAACTTCGAGGTAAGATTGACCAATTAAAAATTGAAGGATCTTCGGTTGCTGCAGGAGTAAAAGATGCTTTAACATCAGTTCTTTCTGGAGATGAAAGCTTAGATATTAACCTGAAGGTCGATGAAAAAGAATTAGAAGAAGCAGTATCTAAACCAGCAGAAAAACCTGTTAAATTGGTTCCTGATAATTCAGACCCAACAACTAACGCTATATCATCAGGAGAGTTCGTTGTTACTACACAATCTCAACCAACGCAACCAGCTGGAACAGGACAAGCAACAACAACTCAACAAAAAGTAGAATTATTACCAAATGTTACTGCTATTACCAATGCATTAAAGGCTATCCCTCCACAAACAATAGATCTAAAAGTTGGGAAAAATGAAGTTAAAACTGCGACAAAAACCCCTTTAACCCAAAAAGTAATATTAGAAGTAGCGAACGGAGGCATTTCTCAGGTTATTGGTGATACTCCCGTACAAAAAACAGTAGACTTACTTTTAGGGAAAGATAATGTTACTACCATAGCAAAAGCACCAGTTGACAAAACAGTTAATTTAAGATTAGGGAATAATTCTATTGGAGAAGGGGGAGCGGTTGACAAGATAGTAAACCTAAGAGTAGGAAGTAACGAAGCTGCCGCGGAAGCAACGAAGCAGGAAACCAAACAAGTAGATTTAGCTTTAGGAAATGATGGTGTAACTACTACAGCAGCCACTACTATAACGAAGTCTGTTAGTATTTCTACTTCTACTGACAGTGTATATAAAAATCTTTCCACCCCTGTGACAAAAACTGTTACTGTAATAACCAACAAGAAGGAGAAACACGCTCGTGGTATTAAAAACTCCTCTGATACTCACACCGCCTTAGTCGGTGAAGAAGGGCCAGAATTAATTCAAAAGAGAAATTATGCTTATGTCGCTGGTAAGAATGGGCCGGAATTTGCACAGATAGAAAAAGGAGATACAGTTTATACAGCAAAAGAAACTAGAGGTATTCTTCGTAATGAATCAGATCAATTATTCCCTAGATATGCAACGGGATATGGCAATAGACGCCCCGTCGCTTCAGGGGGAGGCGGTGGAGGTTCTTCTAATAGAGGCGGCTCCGGAGGAAGCTCTGGCGGAGGTTCTAGCAATGCAGGCGACCAAAAAGAACCATGGAAGAACTCTTTTGATAAACTTTATAATTTATTAGAAGATATTGCAGAAGAACAACGTAACCAAACTCGTTTACAAAATCAATATAAGGACTTACTTGCGGACGAGAATACTACAGGATATAAACTGTTCAAAAATCTAAAAGAGCAAATGGCTTCTTTAAAACGTCAAGAAGAACTTCAAAAGCAAGTTGTCTCTGGAAGACAGAACCAAATGAAAGAATGGCTTTCTCAAAAATCTCAATTCAGCCAATATGGAAGTTACAACTGGAATGATATGACTATTGAGATTAATTGGGATAAGATAAATTCAATCACTGACCAAGACTTGGGTGGTGATGTCCAAGAATATATCTCTCAATTAGAAGAGTGGCAAAATTCAATGGATAGCGCAAATGATGAGCTTCGTAACATTAAGGAAGCTATTGATGAGCTAAATAAAACTGGACAGAATGAATTCTTAGAATTAGAACAAAGTCTATTTGATGCAGTTAAAGAGCAAGAACAAAAACGTATTGATGAATTGACAAGTATCAATGACTCCATTAATTCTTCTAATGATAAATTACTTTCTTCTTTAAGAGATGCAATTGATGAAGAGCGTAGAGATAGAGAAAATAAAAAGACAGAGACGTCCATTGCTGACAAAGAAAGACGTCTAGATTACTTAAAGCAGGATACTTCTGGCGCAAATGCTTTGGCTATCAAAAAATTGGAAGAAGAAATTGCTAACGATAAAGAAAATTATACGGACACATTAATTGACCAAAAAATTAGTGAATTGGAACAGCAAAATGACGAAGCCGCGGAACAACGTGAGCGTCAAATCTCTATTGCCCAAGCTAATTTAGACCATATGGTTGAGTTTGGAAAATTATGGACGCAAGTAAACGGTATCTACGATGATGTTCTAAATGCTAACGGAGCGATAGACAAGAATAGTCCTGCATATAAATTACTTCAAGAATTAGCAGGTTATAAAGGAATGTCAGATGAACAGAAAAAACAATGGGAAGAGGAAATTCAAAACCAAGCAACTCAAGCCGTCCAGTATTTATCGGGTCAAAATCAATTAGAAAAGAAAGGAGTTGGATCGGGACAGACAATTACTTTTACAAATTCAGACGGACAAAAATTAACAGGTGTTACAGATGGAAAAGGTAATGTCGTCGTTACTGATGCCAATAAAAATAAATGGACATATTCAGATGTTTATCAAGGTAGAGATGGGGAATATCGTACACTTGAAGGCGAAAAAGATGCTAACTACCAAGCATATGTTCCTCCTAAACCATCAGCACCACCAAAACCACAGAAACCAAACAATAGCTGGAGAGCTGAAGGGGTTGCAGCGGCGATATGGATTTATGGAGCAAATTCTGGTTGGGGAAATGATCCATTCCGTTCAGGCCGATTGCAAGAAAAAGGAGTCCAAAATGCTCAGTATATTATAAATACCCAAGGAGACCAGCTATATAGTAAATGGTGGCCTAGACGTAATGAACTTCCTAATTACTTCTATGGAGCATTTAAGACAGGTGGACTTGCCGACTTCACAGGGCCAGCTTGGTTAGATGGTACGAAATCTAAACCGGAGTTAGTATTAAACCAAACGGATACTCAAAACTTCATTCAGCTTAAAAACGTTTTAGCAGAAGCTATGAGAGGTAAAGCGTCTATACCAAATAGCCAACAAACAGTTGCCTTTAACATTAATGTAGAAGTTGATAAGATTGCTAATGACTATGATGTGGACGATATGGTAGATAGAATTAAAGATAAAATCAATGATGATGCTATGTATCGTAACATCAATAGTATTAATTTGATTAGATAATAAAAAATCCTACTTATAAATGAATAGGAGAATAAGGAGGAAACTCATGACGATAAAAGGAGATTTTATAGGATTTACAATTAATAACATCCACTCTTCCGAATTGGGTATCGTTAGAGTTAGCTCTGGGAGCAGGTACGAAGAGAACTTGCTCCCTACTTTTAATGATAGAACATTAAAGGTAGATGGTGCTAATCAAACATATTATTTTGGAAGTGATGATACTGATAAAACAATTTCGATCGACTTTGCGTTCGATCAACTAACAGAAAAGCAACTTAGACAGTTACGTAATGTCTTGGGGCGAAAAGAAATTTCAGATTTAACTTTTGATGAGGCGCCTTATAAAACCTGGCGTGCGAAGGCAAAAAATTCGCCATCTTTTAAGTATATTTGCTTTGACGAAGAAATAAATGGAACCATGCAAAGAGTGTATAAGGGAGAAGGGTCAGTTGACTTTATTTGCTATTATCCCTATGCCTATAGCAGATATAATACCCTTGGAGAATACAAAGACACTAATAAAGAGGAATGGGCAGCGGCTAGTCGCATTCCCGAAACAGGTCACACACAATCAAGTACTGCTAGTTCTTTAACTTATAATTTTATTAATGCGGGTGATTTACCAATGGACTATAAATTATATTACTACTTTGATGATAATGTAAATAAGGAAAATTGTGTGATTACATTAAGTGATGGAAGTACGCTTTCTTGGAGGGGCATACAAAAATTAGGAAATGACACTGGATTTGTAGTGGACTCTGCGCTAAATCTAATTCAAGGATTTACTGGAGAGAAAGGAAAAGAAGTTATTAGCAAAAATTTATATAATAGATATAAAACAGGCGGATACTTCTTCAAAATTGATAATATAAATAAAACACTAGATTCAAATGGTATGATACCTTATAAATTTGAGTACAGATATTTATATAAATAGGAGGTAGTCTATGGATTTACAAAAAAAAGATTATGAGATTTCCGTATGGGAAGACGTAATTGAATATGAGATAGCGACTCAAGAGGAGCAAATTTATAGATTAGATTCTATTACTGAAGAAGCGATTAAGCAATTCAAAAAAGATAACAATCTACCTCAAGACTCTATTATTAAAATTATAGGGCAGTATTTTAAAGAGCAACAAATTGCAATTATTGGGTCTAGTCATATGACTTCTCCAATAAAAGCGCTAGAACCAGAATTAACCGAAAATAGTAATGGTGAAATAGAATTATCTTTTAAAATGCCGATGAAATATACGGATGTATTTAGCGGAGAGAAAATAGACAATAATCTAATACAATTATTAACAAACGAAAGAAAAATTAAGTTATTTTACAAAGGAGAATGGTATGACTTTATTATTAAAGATAGTTCTGAGAACAGTAGTCAAGGGACTATTAGCTATGTTGCTAAGAGTCTATATTTTGTGGAATTATCTAAAACAGGTTTCGAGATAGAACTTGATGAAGAATTAGAAAATAACCAAGGTACCGAAGAAGAACTTGCCGCGCAAATCTTGAGTGGAACTGATTGGAATTTAGTAAAAGGTCATGATAATGAACAAGTTCAAATTGAGCCTCTTTATAAATTCAAGCTTAGTAAACAACTATCTGTATATGATATACACGATATTAATAAAAAGATTATAATTCCCGCTGAGGAACAAATCTATGCTTTTTATTCTCAAATTAATGATAAAACAGAAAAAGACCTACAAATCATTTGGGGAGAAAGCTATATTACCAAAGAGGATGGAACCATTGGTATCGAATACGAAAAGAATATGAATGGAGAATTAGTTAAATATCCCACTAACTTGGTTCTTTCTGATATAATCACTTATAGCGAAAATGGATATCCTTCTTTTGCTTACGGATATAATACAGAGGGCGCTTTCTTATCTGTAGCGGAAGGGCTTCGTGGAGAAAAATTAATTAAGCAACAAAAAAGTTTATTTATTGATGCAATAAAAGAATACGTAAAAGTTTATGAAGATAACGGGAAAGAAATATACGGCTTTTCTAAAACTGATTTCTTAACGACAGAGAATATTTCAAATTTAGTTGCCAATGGAAAGTATATTACTTCAACAAGTGGCTGGGCCGCAGACAAAAATGCAAAATTAGATTTTATTGTTGACCCTCCTTTAGAACAGATTGCGGAAATCAGAGAGTCTGGATTATCATTTACTTTAGCTAATTCTAATACTGGAGTAATGAATACTGGCTTTCAAACTAATTTACGGCAAATAGCTTCAATGCAGAAAGGGCAAGAATTTGTTGTTGGAGTAAGAGGAAAATATCTAAACAACGGAGCCTGGATGGATCTGGTTCTTTCAAGTAGCGATATAGAAGTAGTAATTTCTCCATATAAAAGAGAAACAGATGGTACTTTTACCTTAATTTCAGCAAAGGATGAGTATAAAAATCTTCAAATAAAATTAACTACAGAAATTCCTTTGACTCAAACAAATATAGAGGAAGATAGTCCAGAATCTACTAAAAATTCTCTTAAAGCATTAAAATATTATAAAGGGACTTATAATGGAACCAATCTTTCTTACTCAGATTTATTAAAATTTGATTGGGGAATTTTTGTTTTAAATAATTCTAATTTCCCACGAATGGTTAAATTATTTGAACTTAATCTGACGAAAGCAGAAAAGACTTTAACTACACCGGAAAAATATATTATTCTTGGAACTGTTCCTACCGCGGCTGCTCGAACACATTATTATTATTATGTTCCGAAAGAGCAAAAGAAGATAGAATCTATAGATGATATTAAGTTTTATTATGAAGGATATAAACAGCAAAATTACAAGAAAGTTTATAACCAAAACCCTTTTGAAAAAATTCGTAGTATAAAGGGAAAAGAAAGTACCCGTTTTAACTTACTTCAAGAGATTTGTGAGACTTTTGAAACTTGGATTAAATTTGAAGTAGGGCATAATTCAACAGGGGAAATTAAATTAATTGATGAATACATAAAAGTAGAAGATTTAGAAGAAGTTAAAAACACTCCATTGTATACAACGACTTTAGGAACTGAAGAAAAATATCGAGTACCACATGGCAGTGAAGGGTTTTCTTATACACCAAATATTATTGATGGGAACACCTATTACACAAAAACTGTCAAAGGAGACAAAAACGTAACTTTTAGGCAGTATGTGGGTAAAGATAACTATGCTGGTTTTAAATACGGAATTAATTTAAAATCTATTGAAAGAAAGATTGACTCAGAGAAAATCGTAACTAAAATGATTGTCAAGCCAAATGAGAACGAGTTTGGACAGAATGGATTCTGTTCAATTGCCCGCGCAAAAGACAATTTGTCAAAGGAGAATGTTATTTACAACTTCGATTATTTTATTAGACAATTATTAGTAGAGAGCGGGACAGTTACAAACGATTTATATGCTCCTATCATTAATGACGATACAGAAGAAGTGCTAAATGGCTATATTGGCTATTATACCAAAATGAGTAAATGGAATAGCAATCTCGAGGCTCTGTCAGAAGAAAAAAGTCAGTTAACTTCCTCAAAACTTAAAGCTGATGCCGCACAGAAAGCTTATAAAGAAGGAAAGGAAGAAGCTATTGCGCTTGCTACAGATTTGAAAGGCGTGTTAAAGAAAAATTATAATATAGATTATGATATATTTATAAAGCAACCAACAAATACAGACGAATACAAAGAATTAATGGCTAATACTTTTTTTAAAGACTCGGTATATCAAATTCAAAACTATGAAATTAAAACAAAACAATTTGAAGAGCTATTAGTGCCTTTAAATAAATCTATTGAGGAATATAAAAGTAGGATAGAAAAGGCTGAACAAGAATTAACCAACTTACGGAAGAAAAAGATTATTCTTAACAATGCTTTTTACTCAAAGTATTCTAGATATATACAGGAAGGATCTTGGATGTCGGAAGACTATATTGACGACAATCTTTATTACTTAGACTCTTTAAATGTAATGTATAATTCAGTCTTTCCAAAAGTTACTTATACTATTGGGGTTGTTGAATTAAGCTCTTTGCCAGAATATACAAACTACACATTTAATTGTGGAGATAAAACTTATATAGAAGATACTGAATTTTTTGGCTGGGTAAAAAGCAAGGACGGTAATGGGTATATGCCTTATCAAGAGGAAATTGTAATTACCGAAGTAAAAACAAATTTAGAAGACCCAACAAAGAACGTTATCAAAGTTCAGAACTATAAAGATAAATTTCAAAGTTTATTCCAACGTATTACAGCAACTACTCAATCCATTGAATATAAAGAAGGTGGGTATGATAAAGTAACTAATATCTTTAATTCAGATGGGACAATGTCTCAATCATATCTACAAAATAGTATAGCTAACGCAACTTTAGAAATAACGAACTCTAATAATGAATCGGTAACCTTTGGGAGAAATGGTATTACATCTATTGATTTATCAGACCCGTCACAAGTTATTCGTATTACATCTGGTGCGATTGGGCTTTCTGTTAACGGGGGAAAATCTTTCTCTACTGCAATTACAGGACATGGTATAAATGCTAATCAGATTACAACTGGGAACTTAGATGCTGGACAAGTGAATATCTTTAGTGGCGACAATATGCTATTTAGCTGGAATAAATATGGGTTAAATGCTTATTCACATAAAACCGATTCTAAAGAGCCAGGAAAGAATTTTTTAGATTTGACCAGTTTTGTTCGCTTCGATCAATTTGGGTTATATGGCGTGAAAGGAGTCGATTCGAACTTCTATCCTGCAGGGGAAGATACTTATGAAAAGTCCTTAGAACTAATCAGAAAATCTAGTTATTTTGGTTTAATACAGGACGGGTTCTTCTTACAATCAAAAGGAACAACTGATTCAAATGCTAACGGTTATATCAGTATTTCTTCTAAAAATGATTTTCAAGTTTATCAAAAGCAAGGAACACAGGACATAGAAAGAGTTAAAATTGGTCGTATTAAAGAAGGAGAAGCTCCTATCTACGGGTTAAAAATAAACGATTTAAATGGAAATCCATCTTTAATTAGCGACAGCACTGGGAAATTATGGTTAACAGATTATCTTAGAATTGGCCCAGAATATGCAACAGAAACTAACGATAGGGCGCGTTTTGGATTGGTAAAGAAAAACGTTTTGGGTCTAGGATTGAATAAAATTCTATCCATTAAAGACGCAAAAATTATGGCAGACCTTCAACTTGACGCTGACGAATCTCTAGCGTTCTACGATAATGGTACCGCTTTAATGAAAAAGGCGATTATTAGCGGTGGTAGTAAGATAACTGGCGAGGTTCAAATTGGGAATATGACTGTTGATAGTATAGTCGGTGGAATTGATGCCGCGACAGAAACTCGTATTGAAATTACTTCTAGTATTGGACAATATATATTAGTAGGACAAAGTAATAGAGTGTTTACTTTAAAATGTCACATATATAAAGGCAACAAAGAGCTTACTGATATATCTGATTATAAATTTCAGTGGTATAAAGATAATATAGAGATACCTGGAGCAGTCTTTCAGTCATATACTGAAAATAATTTTAGTGACCCATCTGCATTATACAAATGCGAGGTTACTTATGGGGAATAGGAGGAAAAGCCATGGCAAAACTTAATGCTACGTATAATATAATAGATTTGAATGATAATGTTTTTCAAGGGCAAGATGGCCGTGGTATAGTATCTGATACTGATTATTGGTTAATTAGTGATAAAAATACGGGTGTTACAGTAGATGATAAAAACTGGAGCACCTCTATCCCCACCCCAACAGATGAAAAGCCATATCTATGGAATAAGAATGAAAAGGTATACACTGATAATCCTACACCTATAGTAACGCCACCTCATGTAGTTGGTTCCAAGGGAGAGCCTGGACTACCTGGCGCGCCGGGTCAACCTGGGCAAGATGGGAAAGACGGGCAAGATGGAACATCATTAGAAATTTTGCCAGAAGATTCAGTTAATGAAATAGTGCAGTACTATGATTCAAAAGGAATAACAGCCATTTCTCCTCCCGTTTATACATTCAAAGTTGGTATACAAAACTATAAAGGAGTTAAAGGATATAGCTATTTTGATATAAAGGGAATGAGAATTACTTATTACACGAACGATTCTGGAGATGGTGTTCAACCAATTGTGCCTTTATTTGATTTAGCCAACCCTTTAGATAGAAGCCTAAATGAAATAACACTTGTAAGTAATACTACTCAAGAAACAAGTATATCTGAATTTTACCAATATGATACAGCTACAAAAGCTATGTCTATATATTTCGCATACCCATTACAGGATGAAAATTCTGTTGAGCAGGATGCAGAAGTAAAGAAAAAAATGGACAAAATTTCTGCGTGTATCTTAGACGAGTATGGTGGAACTTTTAAAGTCGAAGCTGATGTAGAAATGACAAACTCAAAAGGAGAATTAGAAGTATATACTATAACTAATTTTCTTAAAAGCGATGCGGCAGTTAAAAATAGTTCTCTAAATTTTATTTTAAAAGATAGTGGACTAGAGGCTGCAATTAAGGATGCTGGACTGGTTTTTGATAGTACTGGATTATTAATTAAAAATGGCAACTTTACTATTGTAGATAAAAAGAATAATATAAAACTTAGTTATGATAAAAATAAAGAAGAACTTTATGTTAATGGAGAAGGAGAATTTTCTGGAGATGTATATGCCTCTAGTGGATACTTTAAAGGCAGTTTTAATGCCCAGAATGGTTTAATTAACTCTTTAAATGTAATGAATGTTTTAAAGGCTGGAGAAATTTATATTGCGAGATCTCCTTTGCAGGAATTAATAAATCCTTATAAATATATTGTTACATTGGTTGATGAGCAATCAGAAAAGACTTTTATTTCTTATGATAATTTTAGTTATGCTTTAAAAGAAAATGATATACTTTATTTAGATAAAAATGAATATGATAAATGGGTACAAGTTAAGAATAACCCCCATTTTATTCCTTGTATATATAAACCGACTATAGAGAAAAATCAAATCAAGGGACAGTATGGGTATATTATTCTTGATTCAAGTTGGAATTATGAGGCCATCCAGCCGCAAACTGGTATTAGTTGGAAACCAGAAAATACTTACGAAGGAATTTATAGTAGTAATTACGAAAAAGGGAAGAAGGGCTTTCTATTAGCTCCTACTGGAGAGATTTTTGCCAACAATATCGAATTAGGGGAAAGCGCAAAAATCGCCAACAAAATTTCAATGAGTGGTTATAATGAAGAACAGACAATTTCAATTTCTACAATTTATAATCCTCGATATAAAGATAGTAATGAGAAATATGTAAACGAAGGTAAATTTTTAGAAGTAATAAAAAATAATAAAACCACTTTCTTAGTAAGCGATGAAGGATATGTAAAAATAGGAGATTTACATTTTGACGGTACTAAATCATCTATTGTAGCAAAGCATGATGAAGAAGTTGCATGGTCTTTAACAAAAGATGAAGCTATCTTTAACAATATTATCGCTCAAGGAACCATAAAGACGGCTACTTTTGAACAAGGTACTATCCAATCAATTGGTAGTAAATTTATTTTCAAAAATGCAAGATATGTTGATAATATTGTCATCGGAATTAATGATGCTACTATTAGTGTTACTAGCAAAAATATTGATATAACTAAAGAATTTCCTATAGGAAATCTATTAGTAATTACTAATTCTTCGACCTCAAAACAAAGAATTTATAAGGTTATAGATAATCAAAATAATTTAATAAAAATTAACATTACAAACGAAGAAGACAATGGCTTCTTAGCTAAAGCAGATTTAGTAATGAATTATGGGACTTTACAAGACTGGATTATAGGTATTAACGCTTCCAGCGCGGCGATGCCTGGTTTAAATCCAAATAGTTTAACAATTAGTTCCATTAAAAATGAGTCCGGAGATTTACAGACTAAGAATGAAATTATATTAGGAGAAATTCCTGCAAATGTAGTTGGAAATCCGGAAAAGACTAGTGGGTTATTTGCATCTAATGTATTTCTTACGGGTTCTTTAACTACCCAATATGAGTCTGCGTCTTCTGTATATAATTATGCTGGAGTCAATACGCTTTCTGGCGCTACCTTTAATAGACTCGGACTAGATTTTGCCGATAATTCTAAAATTATTATTTGGGCTGGAGCGAAAGATACGTCAGCCCGCGCGATTCAAGAGTCATATTTTCAAGTTACAGAGAATGGTACTTTATATGCTCAGAAAGGGTTGTTCGAAGGCTCAATTATAACTAAAGCAAAAATTAGTGCTTCTTCGCTAGAAACTGCGTTAATCACTGGGAATGGAACTGGGAAATATGCTTTAACAATACAGGATGCTGATAAAGGGATTTTATTCTCTAATAATAAAAATTTGCCTTATCTAGCCTTAAGTAAAACCCAATTGGATGTTGGGATCCCATTAAACATCTTAAATTCAACGCAGACTTTCTATATGGCAGATGGTAGCGCTGGCACTACTATTACAAATGATACTATTAGTGTAGAAAACTTAAATGCGTCTAACTTAAATTTTGAAAATATTCGAGTAAAAAACATTTATAACTACAATAAAAACAAAATAGTAGCACATATTGCTATGACCGATAACTTGGGAATTAGTTTGGAAACGGATACCACAGTTAAACAGGGTCTATTTTTTGGAGAAAAAGGATATTTATCTTTCGTGAAAAACGGAGATAACTATGATATTTATGTGGATAATATGGATACAGCAATTAGGGAGGTGCAACTAAATGCCTAGTTTTTTCAGTCCTGTCGTGGCCGATAGTCGAGCAGGAATAAATGTAAGTTTTAGTGCTTGGGAATCTAGTACAAATACCGCGAATAATACATCAGTTGTAAGCTGGAGTGTTACTGTTAGCCATGGTGGTACTTATGGCTTTAGTGGGACAACACGTTCTCAAGCCGGATATCTTTATATGAACGTTGGGGGACACCAAGTTGTAAATGGGGCCTGGCTTTCTCTTACAAAAGGAAGATATCCTGGAGATGGGGTTTATAGTAATAGTGGCAGCGTTACAATTCAACATAACTCTGACGGAAGTAAAAAGATAAACTATAGTTGTAGTATTAGCCAAGGTGGGGGTAACTATAGTGGAGATACATGGACATATGCCGGAAAGTCTGGTGGGACTCATGGTCTGACTCTATCTACTCTTCGTTCTAATGCCACTGCTCCATCAAATTTGACAGTAAGTGGAGGATTGGGAGACTATATTCAGCCAGGTGGAACGCTAACCTTCCAATGGACACTTGGTAAAGATGGGAACTCTAACCCAATAAATAACTACCATCTTTTAGTTGATAATCAAACTATTATTGATAATATTCCAAAAAGTTCAAATACAGTAACCTTTGAGGTTCCGAACAACTGGGTTAGAGGCCAAACTTATAGCTTTAAAATTCGAGCTAGTGCCACATATAACAACGCAGATTCTGGAACTGTATCAAAAAAAATAAATATATTACCAGAAAAGCCGATTATAAAATTGGATGGGTCAATAGACGTTACAGATAAAGACATAGGGAATTATACTTCCGATCAAAGAATTACTTTAACGCCAGGAACTATTTATAATAAAGCTTTCAACAGTGGAGACGGAGAAGTTCACAAGGAAAGTAGCATGGCTTCTCCCTCTAGTGAAGAACAAGCAGCTAGAGAGTCTAGAACTATTATAGAAGAGGAAGTAATAGCATTTAATACTTATTCTATATATAAGTATCAAACTTGGGACGGGTTAGAATATAGTCCGGCCGCGTTTGTACGAATGAATCCTAAGCCAACTTTCATTAATAATATTACTCCAAAGCTACCAGGGAACGAAAGATATGATGATTGTATCAAATCCCGCTATTATACTTCAACTTTCAATTTTGACCATGCCAACAAAGCAGAATTGCAAAATATAAACATAATCTCTAAAATAGAAACTAGTTCGACTAAAAATGGGGTATTCACTCCAGTGCAAACAATACAGGTTGAAAATAGCTCATCCTCTACTTTGGCACCTCAAACAAAAGGAGCGACTATTGATAGTAGTATAGAAGGGAAATATTGGAGAGTTGTTTCTGAAATAAGTGCTATTAGCAACGGTGTAAATTTAACGAATTCGCATACCTCACAAGTCTATTATTATTCTAGAGCAAATGAAATCACAAGTCTAATCGCCTCTCCTGATACGGAAGAAAGTCCCTATATCTTAAACAATTTTACTAATATTGCAATCACACCAAAAGCAACTCAGACCGGAGATGATACTCCCTACGCAAAAGCTACGCGTCTTACTTTGGGGGTAGAATATAATGATGATTTGGGAGTGAAAAGGACTAGCATTACGAAAGAATGGCCTAGCACAGGAATTTTAAATTCAGTATATAATTCTTCTCTTGATATATCAAAGTTGGTTCCAATAGTACCTTATGGATATAATATAAAAGTCATTGCTACAATAGAAGCAACAGATGAATTAACCAGAACTTATAATGTATCTTTTATAAGGGTAAAAAAGCCAACATGGGGAGCTGATACGGGAAGTGCGGCGGGAGTATTAAATCTTAAAACAGATGAAACATTTAGAAGGTATTCTAATTATTATACTAAACCTTATTTAGATGCAGAGAGTATTGTTTTTAGATTTCCTAGAATCATAAATACTCAATGGAATACAGCAAACGAGAAATTAGTTTATTACATTTATTTTTCAATAGGAGAATCCTCTGAAAAGAGATTGGTTACTAAATATGAACAGGCGGCAAATGCCGGTGGCACAGACAACGTTAGTGTTAGTATGCTCGCTGACGCTTGGAGGGATTTTTTAATAAAACACCCAGAGATAGGTAATGGAAATGTGTCGAAGCCTTTAAAGGAGAATATCCCTTTTAAAATTAGCGTAGTTGGCAGTAATGTTAAAAATGAGAATATCTATGTTGATTCTGATGAATTAATCATAACTGAAAGAAATAGCTATATCAAGATTTTAGAGCCTCCTTATTTCTTAGATAAAAATTCAGAAAATCTCTATCTAGCAGGAAGACATTCTTATAACATAGAAATGAAGCAAGCTAATGGAGGCACACTCCCAACAGAAGAAGACACTCCAAATAACTATTACTTTAAAACTTTACCAACTGATACAGAAGATATAATGGTAAACCCAGATGAGCATATAGTTTTAAAATTTAAACCAGCATTAGACTACAATGAAAACGAGATAAATTATAGGGTTCTGTTTAATGGGAATGTTATTATATCAAAAGCTGATGTAGTACAATCCAATGGGTATGGTTATATCTTTATTCCTTATGAGTCAACTTTGGCCGCGGAAAAAGGAGTAATATTAAACGGTTCAAATATTATATCGTTAATTGCTTATGATTCGACTGATGTATTAGGGTCTAAGTCTACAATTGTATTATCTAACCAAATCTTTTTAACTCCTACTGGCTCACCTAGTTTTTATTATACTGGAGCTTTAGAAGTTAATAATGGAGTAACTCCAGAAGGGCAACCAATTAAAGCCGGAGCGAAATTAGGAAAATTAAACCTATCTTATTGGGGAGGAAGTTCTAACCCAGTAACAATGGGAAACCTTTATAGAAAAACTCTGAAATATCAAACAGCCAGCGGAACAATAGATTATAATCCAATTAATACCTTAACTTATACTATACGCAATAAAAATACCGAGGCAGTGGAATTAACAAAAACTATCACGCTTAAAGATGACATACGAGAGGATAATGGTGATTATGTTATTTACTTAGACCCAGAAGGTTCTACAAATAGCGAAGAAAAATATATTGATTTTAAAATAAAATTTTCAACAGGTTTTGGAACAGAAGAAAATAATCTGACTTATGTAACTGGTGAATTTAAAAATTTCACTTATATTCCTAGAAAACCTTTATTAACTCCAAGATATCAACAATTAGGAATTAATACTTATCCAAATGAAGACGAGACTTTTGTTATTCGTTGTCTATCAGAGGGAGAAAAAGACTTCTTTAATTTAAGACGTGCCGATGATTCAATTTCTATTAATATTAATTTAGTTGATGGGACAATAACGTTGAGAGACGGCGCGCAAGTCATAAATGGAATATTAGATAGGTGTTCTATTGACGGAGGAACATATTAAAAATTTGTCTTTTCCTCCAAAAAATGATATAATATTATATATAAAGGGAGGAAAGACAAATGAAAATCTATTTAAAAGATGTAATTAATTTTTTCAACGCATATGAGGATTTATCTCGGCAACAAATGAATATTAAACTGGCATGGAGTTTACATAAAGTAAAAGATACCCTGACTAGCGATTTGGAATTCTACAAAGAAAATGCGAAAGAGATTTTAAATAAATATGCTAAAAAAGACGAACAAGGGTATACTAAATATACGGAGGACGGAAAATCTGTTATGTTAGAAGATGCAATGGCTTTTCAGCAAGGGTTGAATGAACTTCAAATGATGGAAAGAGAAATTACTCCAGAACAAATTTCTATTGATTTATTACCAAATGAAATTACTCCAAGTTTATTGGAAGCATTATCAAAGGTATTTATTTTAAAATAAAAGAGAGCTTATTAGCGGTTCTAGTAAAAGAATTAGGGCTAAAAGTTTTGCCACTTTGTAAAAAGATAAGGCATATTATAATAGGGATTATAAAAAATTTGCATCTTTGTAAATTATGGTATACTATATATGACGAAGGTGACCAAGGGTCACAAACTGGCGAATCACTAATGTAATCAATCATTAGGGTTCGCCTTTTATTTTACCACTTTTACAAGTATAAGAAAAAAGGCGTAAATAAAGCATATTTACACCTTTTGTTGAATATGTGACCTAATTCTTTTACTAGAACTTTATTAGCTATCTCTTTTTTTATTCCCAATTTATTATATCTACTTGTTGCTTGAACTTATGACTTCCGTATTTTCCAATAAGTATTGCATCCGCGCAATCATTTGTGACAGTTATGTCATATAGTTCTTTAACGATTTGTCGCGCAGATTGTTTTTTGTCATTTCTTGTTCTTCCTTTAACATTACTAAATTTTCTCCAAGTGTTAGTAGGGCAAATTTCATACGGAATATTTAATTCAAAGCAAGCCTCCATGAGGATGCCTTGTAATCTAGCTAGTGTTTCAAAAGTAGTTACTCCAATTTCTTTTTGATACTGAATACCTTCTAAAGCAACTACATCTGGCTTCCAATTATGTATCATATTAATTAACCAGTTTTTTAATGTATTGTCGCGAGCAATTTCATTTTCTAGCTCAACTTCATATAAGCCATATTTTATTAATTTATCATCATCGAAAATAGAGAAACCACTAACGCGAGTGGCTTGATCTAACGCAAGGACTCTTTTGCTACCTTTTTTCTTTCTTATGGGGGTATCATCGTCAATCAAAGTTTTGTATTCATTTTTTGCACAAATAGGGCAGATTAGTTTATTTCTTAATTTGCCCCAAGTATTATACACTTCATGCCCTTCTGGACAAATGAAGAGCATTTCAGTACTCAAATTTTTATAAGTATCTGATACTACTCTCCACCCTGTTCCATCTAAGGCTTCTTCTATTGCTTCAATAGAAAGTTTACTCATTGTACTCCTGTACTACCGAATCCACCCTTTCTATCATTTCCAATCACTTTGATATCATTAACTTGAGAGAAATTTGCTACTGCATATTTTGCTAGAACTAACTGAGCAATTCTATCGCCTTTAGAAATCGCAATTTCACTTCCGCGGCAAATTGATAAAACTTTGCCATCTTGTATAATAATGTCTTTAATAGGAGCATCAGTATTTTCCGCAATTACACAGACCTCTCCTCTGAATCCACTATCCAACGTTCCTGGGGCATTAGAAATACGCAATTTGGTTTTTAGGCTTAGACCACTGCGCGGCCGCACTTGTAATTCATATCCCTCTGGAATAGCAACTTTAATACCAGTTTTAATCAAAATAGTTTCTCCAGGTTTGATTACATAATCCTCCGCCGCGCGGATATCCATTCCTGCATCTCCAACATGAGAATATTTTGGAATTTGAATATCATCAGAAACACGTTCAATATTTACTGTTACTAAATCTAGTTCACTTTTATCTAAACGCTTTTTTATGTTCATTAAAGACTGTGAGATAAGGTCAATTACATTTAAGAAGAATTCTTTTTTCACATCAGAAAATTCTTCAGAAGAAGTAACTACTTTTTTTAATTGCTCCGCAGCTAAACGATATTCTGTATTAGAGATTTCTGCTAACTGAGGATTTTCATTTAATAATCCTAAAGCAAAGCTATCTTCATTTACAACGTTTTTAATAGCGTTTAAAATATCAATAGAAACTATTTCAAAAGTCGCATCATCTAAGTTTAAGAAAGATAAAAAATTTGTTTCCTCTTTGTTGGTAAATCCCAACAATCCTACTATTTCCTCAATATCTTGTGGTAATCTAATTTCAGTCTGTTCCATTTTATTCTTTTCCTCCATTATCATCTCGATAATTATATCCTTCAATAAATCCTTTTTCATGTTCCTTTTTTAATACTTCTTCAAAATTTTTCCATAAACCAGGAAAACAAGAAATAATTAATACAGAAAAGGGAATACTAACTGTAGCGTCTTCGGGTAGCTTTTTATCCCTACGAATTTTTGCTATAAGTTGTTCTACTTTTGTAGAAGGAACACTACCAAAATCATTCATTAGATAAAACCTCCCTTGCGTCATCATAATAGTATTGAATAGAAGTTATCCACCCTTCAGCTGTTTTCTTCGTTGGTTTTTTATACTTAACTAAAGCAGAATGCACAGTTTTTTCTGCTTTTTCCTTCTCAATATATTGATAAGCATTTTCTTCATCGAAGAATAGTGTCTCTTCTTTTCTCGTTAGTAACACCATTAAATATCCTCCTTAATGCCTTTTTGAATTCTATCCGCTTTTGTAATATTATAAAGTAAGCTTCCTACTGTCATTAACCCAACTCCGCCAGGAACTTTAGTTGCCATTTTGTAAGTGCTCTTATCTAAATTAATATCTCCACAAAGTTTCCCATTTTCGTCCCTAGAAATACCAACATCAATTAAAACTACTTCAGGGTCTTTGCTTTGGTCAGTAATATTGAAAAAGTTTGGTTTTCCTATTGCACTAACAACTAAATCATAATTATTATTATTAATTTTTAAATAATCTGTATGACTATTAGCCAAAGTAATTGTGCAATTCATCATATTTAATAATTGCACCAATGGTTTTCCGACTAACTCACTACGGCCACAAACCAAAGCATATGCGCCATCATACTTAAAATCAATACTATCTAAAATCCACAAAATACCTTGTGGGGTACATGGTAGTAACATTTCTGTAACAGGACTCCCATTTGCAAGTTTATATTTATTAAAGGCGGTTAAACCATCAACATCTTTAGCGTAATGAATTTGAGAAATTAGCGTATCGGCATAATCCTTTTGACAAGGTAATTGTACGATAATCCCAGATACAGATTTATCCATATTTAAAGATTGCAATTCAGCTAATGCTTGTTCCTTAGTCATATTTGAGATATCTACAATTTCACAAGTAATATTCACATCTTCACAATGTTTTTTCTTACTTTTTAAATAAGTTTCACTTGCTGGGTCAGAATGGTCTGTCATAATAACCAACTTTAATTGATTGTTCTTTGTATAATTTCTTACTTTGTCCTTTACTATGTTTAATAATCTTTTAACGTCAATAATTTCTTTACTCATTTTATTCCTCCCCAATAATTAACTCTTTTGCGTATGGCAATGTTTTAACCCAATCACAAAATTCATACCATTCGTCTAATTTATGATTTTTACGAGCATGATATATATTCGCTAAGACTTCATAATTCAACATTACTGTTCTCTTTTGGTTATAAGAACTAGGCAATAATTGAATCATTTGCCACCAATATGATTTATCTTTAGTCGTAATGTATTCTTCCCTACAAATATTAAGCAATTTAATGATTGCTGCTAACATACACTTTGGATAGCATTCAAATTCTTCAGTCTGAATCTTATCCTTTAAGTTATCACGGCTGAAATCATCTAGCGTAAATTCCTTCTCATGAATCTTATGCATTGTGCTGCAACTATTAGCAACAGTACCTACTTTATATGTATCAAACTCTTTCCACCAATATAATGGCGCGGTAATATCAGCATAAACCGTAATCATTCTCATAAACTTACGATGGTCTGTGCCTGCTCTACATAAACGTTTCATTAAGTTTAAATCATTATCTCCAATATCATAATCATGATAAAGACCAAATTCTCCATATTCATCGTAATGTGTTACGACAGAATTAAATTTACTATCACTCTTACTCCAGCTATTCATTGGATTGCGCATTGAAGATATTATTGCTTTCCATTGTGCTCCTGAAGGTAGCACTGTATTCTCTATTTTAATCATTATATACCTCTCTATCTATCATACAATTTGTCTAAAATAATATTGAATAATTTTAAAGATATTTTTGTAGGAACAAACCACAAATAAATAGGAATAAATATTATCCCAATTAAGAATATTAATGTAATTATTGCAATAATACTATTTATTATCTGAATCATCACTAAGAATATCCCCTAAGGTAAAGAAACTTCTACAATCTAACTGAATCATTAGGTTATGTTTTGTAATGAAATCTGTTCCTTTAAGTCTATCTTTTAGCTCTTCGCATTCTTCCTTAAATTTTTCTTTTAAGCTACAATTATTACGGTTCATACAATTATTACAATCTGTGATTTTTATCATAATATTCTAACAAACTCTCCTTCCCTTTTTCTAGCTTAAGAAGAATCTGATTACTGCTGCCGCGCCATAAAAGACTTGCATCCTTTTTCTCTTCCTCATATCTCCCTAAAATAATTACTTGAACCTCGTCTAAAATATATTCCAGTAATTGTGAGTAACCTACATTTTCTTTATTATTTAATGCCTTTACTAGCTCTTCTGGGGTATAGCCAGACCATAACCAAATATTTTTTGTATCTTGAAAATCATTTCTAAACCACATAATTAATTGTGCTACTGTATAAATATTCTTTTCGTCTAATGGCTCTCCACCTAAAATGCTTAAACCATCTACATGAATATTCATAGTATCTCTAATTTCTTTGATATAGCTTTCTCTTGTGAAGGGCTGTCCCGCGCCAAAATCCCAAATTGAGTAATTGAAACAATTGTGACAGTGTAAATTACAACCACAGAAAAAAATTGTTGTTCGTATTCCTTCCCCATTAGCTACATCATATAGTTTTACTCTCTGATAATTACTCATAATAGCCTCCTTACTGTTCTCTTAAAATCATAACTTTCATTAGCTCTCTAGCTTCTTGCCGTGCTGCCTCGTATTGGTTTTTATATAAATCTAAATCTTTTTTTACTATTGTAGAATTAATTAATTCAGTTAACTCTTGATATACTTCAACAGCCTTAGCCATTGCCTTTTCCTTTGATAAAGGATTTTTATAGTAATCTAATAGTTGTTCTCTTTCTTTTTTTGAACAGACATAGATATCACAGATTTTTTCCTTACTCAGAATTTTTTGATACATCAATTTTAATCTTTCAAGAGCTACTAAATTTTTAACTCTATATCCATAAGTGGCAACTTCTTCTTTATGAGCAGTTCCCTCGAAATTAAAAGTTAAAAAAAGTTGGTGACTAATACCTTTTAACGCATTTTGAAAATTAGGGAAGAAAGACTCCATAGTATATGGAATAATCTTATCTAGGAATGAATAAAATTCTTTTGTCCCCATTGCATAAGGAGAAGTCAAAAATTCCCAACTGTTAAGACTTCCTTTTGCAATTAAATCAACAAAACTATAGATATCTTTTACTTCGATTTTAGACCCATCTTCTAATGAATAGACTTTAGAAAAATGTGTTCCTCTATCTAATACAGTATCAAATTTTGGAACAACCACACATAGTGTATCTAAGTCAGATGTTTCTCTGTCTAAATTATAGTTCTGACTGCCTTTTACTACAATATATAATAAATAATAATTATCTTTTAACGGCTTAATATGCTCTAAATAAGTATTAAAAGTATCATAAATTTTATCGGTTTTTTCCTTGTTTAAATCTAACATATACTCTCTCCTTTACTTTATATAAATATTATATCATTTATAAAAAAAGAAGTCAAATTTATGACTTCTAATTTTACATAGTAAGCAACCCAAAAATAATAAAAATAACAAACGCTATAGGATATTTTATAAAAAAACATAAGAATAAGGCACTAGTTATTATCATATAGGTTAAAATTATTATCCAAATCAACCTGCATAAAAAATTATATTGTCTATTCATTTCCAATGTGATATACCCTATCATGGATATCAGCCGCGCGCCCGTCATTAAATGGGTTTGTAGAAATATATCCACAGATTCGTAGTGCAATATTCATTTTCTCAAAATCTCTATTTCCACATTGAGGGCAATGGAATTTTAAATCATCTTCCATGTGAATATCAGTGCATCCACATTCCTTGCAATAACTAGTCATTGTATTGATTTCCGCATAGATATTATTATTATAAATATGTTCAATTAACGCTAGCATGGCATCGATATTCTTCGTCATATTAGGGGTCTCTACATAACTGATAGCACCCCCTGGTGATAGGCGCTGGAATTCAGCTTCTTTGGATAGTTTAGTAAAGGCATCGATATGTTCAGAAGGAGTGATATGATAACTATTAGTTACATAATCTTTATCAGTGACCCCTTCAATAATTCCGAAACGATTTTGCAAGGCTTTCGCAAATTTATAGGTTGTTGATTCTATTGGAGAACCATATAGTGAAAAAGAAATATTCGTTTCTTCCCTCCACTTCAAAGTAGTATTATTTAGATATTCCATTACTTTAACGCCGAAATCATGACCGATACCTTCCTCACTATGAGAGTGACCCGTCATATATTTAACACATTCATAAAGCCCCGCGTATCCAAGACTAATTGTTGAATAATTATCGAATAGCATATCGTCAATTAGTTCTCCTGGCTTTAAGCGAGCATATGCTCCATGTTGCCATAGAATTGGTGCAACGTCCGACTTTGTCCCCTTTAAAGTATTATGGCGAGTCATTAAAGCTTTGCGGCACAGTTCCAATCTTTCATTTAGAATTTCCCAAAATTTATCCATGTCGCCGCCACTGGATAAGGCTACGTCTGGGAGGTTAATTGTTACAACACCTTGGTTCCATCTACCATAATATTTATGATTTACTGGGTCAGGTGTAAGGAATGAACGACATCCCATGCATGGATAAACGTCTCCTTTAAGTTTCTTCATTACCTTTGCACTGATATAGTCAGGCACTAAACGTTTCGCACTGCATTCCGCCGCGAGTTTAGTTAGGTAATAATATTTACTATTTTTATGAATATTATCTTCATCAAGACAATAAATTAATTTAGGGAAAGCTACTGTAATTGGATAGCCTTGGTCATTTTTTACCCCTTTAATTCTTTGTCTTAAGACTTCCTCAATTACCAAAGCTAAGTCATCTCTAGTTTGGCCTTCTGGGACTTCATCTAAATACATAAATAATGTGGTGAATGGTGCCTGTCCATTAGTTGTACTCATTGTAATAAGTTGATATTGAATAGTCTGGATCCCTTTAGCTATATCTTTTTGGACTCTTCTATTTACTACATTTCTTAAATGATAATCTCTTCCTTCTGGATTATAATAATCAAAACTAGCAGCTTTAAACTCGTCTTTGACATCTTCAATAATTTGTTGTCTAGTGACATCAACAAAAGGAGCTAAATGGGACAAAGTAATTGTATTGCCACCATATTGACAAGATGCAACTTGAGTGATAATTTGAGTTGTGATTGTACACGCAGTCGAGAAAGAATGAGGTTTTTCAATCATCACTCCACTAATTACAGTGCCATTTTGTAACATATCTTCTAGATTAATTAATCCACAGTTGTGCATTGGCATAGCTGGAGCATAATCACTGTCATGATAATGAATTATTCCCTCTCGATGAGCTTCTATAACATCTTTTGGAAGTAAAATCTTTTCTGCCATTTCTCGACAAGTGAATCCTGCGATATAATCTCTCATTGTCGGAACAATACGAGTATCTTTATTACTATTCTCCTTTTTTGATTCTTCATCTTCCCCGCTAATAAGTGCAGCGAATTTCGCGTACCTTTTCTTTAAATCATTATTTAAAACTCGACTGAGTTCTCTTTGATATCTATATTTAATATATTCTTTAGCTAATTTAAAATAAGCTAGTTCCTGCATTTCATTTTCTACAAAATCCTGTACCTGTTCTACTGTAGGAGTTTCTTTATATATAAAATGATAATAAATATCTTCAGCAATACCCTCAGCAGTTTTTAAAGGGATACGTTCTGATTCTTCAACGTCTTTATTTGCAGACATAATTGCTTTAATTATTTTTTCTTGTTTAAATTCTTCTTTTATTCCGTTTCTTTTAATTATTTCCATTATTATTCCTCCGTTTCTAGGAGATATAAGAGGATCTCTCCTTTGTCACTTTGCCCAAAGAAACCTAATTTTTTATCTGTTTTGTAAAGTGCTTTTATTGTAACTTTTTTAAATTCTTCTTCTTCAATGTAATAATATTTATCACCACATAGAAGTTCATTAAAATCTTCGTATCTAACATCCTCTGCTAAGCGAAAATTAAAAAGAGAAAGAAATGAGTAAACTCCTTCTATCTTTTTAGTCCTCATAGAATACTCTCCTTTTACAACAAGTGCATATACCATTTTTAACTTCTTGATGTGGACACTCATCTAGCTTTTTAGCTAATTTTCTTCGTGCCTCATAAACTTTTTTATTTAACATCGCATTGTCTGAGACAAAATTTTCCATAATAAAAGTTCTTAACTCTGAAACCTCTTCCTCAAAACTCTTTAGGTTTTCCTTTGTGTTCCTTTCCATTCTTCGAATCCTCCCTTCCCATCTAACTTAACTCTTGATAGCTCATAAAATCGTCTAAATAATTCTGAATCTTTATCTCTTATAAAATAAAAGATTTCTCTTATTTCTTCTATTGGTATAGTATCATACTTACTTCTTCTTTTTTTCTTTGAACTGGCCGCGAAACTAGCTAGAGTAACTATATTTGCTGCTCGCTTGGCATATTCTATTCCAAATTTAGATACGCCCTTTATATATAAATTAAGAAGTTCAATATATCTCTCCCATTTATTTTCAGAAAAAAAATTGGGGGTATATTTAAGTGAAATTTTTGACTCATTGCTCTTAAGAAAAGTCGCTATACTGTACAACTTTTTCGGCCCCTCATCATCAAAAAAATCTTTTTCGTTTTTATAACTAGCAGTTGGTTCTATAACGATACGATTATAAACAGATTCGCCCAAATTCAACCCAACTAGTTTAACCAAGTCTTCTCCTGCTGGGATACCCTGAATGTAAAAAGTTGTGTCTTTAAAAGGTAATCTGATTATTTTATAAATATCTTTATGATTTTTAATTTTTACTGGGTATTTTGTATTAAAGCTAAGAGGACGATTAACTTTCTTTTGATAATATTCCTGTAAGTTAATAAGCTCATCTAGTCCATTATCTATATCGGCAATATTGTAATCATGGATATAAAAGACAATAGATTTCAATCTCTTTGGGAGTTGTTTACGATAATCTTCCCAAATAGTTTCTCCATCTAAAGATAGTCTAAAGTGATTAGCGTTTACCATACGGTGAAATAAACGAATATTTGGAATTTCTTCTCCATATTGTTTAATGTGTTTGTCGTAAAGTCGAGTATCTGGTCGCATCTTTTCTATTTCTAAGTCTAGTGGTTTATATTTTACTTGATTAAAAGCGCGGCCGCACCATTGCGTATTATTCTCTTCTTTAAATATGTCGCTATTATAATCTCCATCAAGCAGATCCTTGATATAATAATTTTTACTAAAATAAGAAGGATTGTAAGTCTTACATAAATTTACAATCTCTCCTTTTCTCTTGTAATAAGCGGATATCTTCATCGCTTCAAGGTTTATTACTATTTGCTTATATTTGAAGAAATCCGCATCATATATCCCGACAGACATTACATCAATTCGTCTTCATCTGCTCTCTCAGAGATTAAAGTTAAATACCCATTCTCATCAATACTATCAATTTTTTCACATAAATGGAAAGGGGTTTTCGCATATTTTTTTGCAAAGAAATTTTCTCCCCGTCTAATTCCCGTAAAAATTAATTTATTTCCTCTTGTAAACCAACTTTTTTCAATCACTTTTTTATGACCATCCTCTAGTTTTTCAGAAATTTGTTTATCGTATTTTGTAAACACTGGTCCAAACAGCTTAATTGTAACAACTCCAGAAGTTGTTAAAAGAGTAATCGTGTTTTTATTTTTATCTTTGTCCAATACTGTCCCAGCAATTCTTGTTATTTTAAATAACGGTATTTTTTTATCTTTTATATAGATATACTTATCAATTTCTGGCTCTTTCGGTAAGCTCAAAAAATCTTCGACATTATACAATTCCTTTTTCATATTCTTTAATTCATGTTCGTGAGAGTAAAAAGAAACAGAATCCATTTCCCATTTACTTAAATTGCCTAAGCAATATTTTTCCCAACATTCTTGAAATAAAATATTATTATATTCCTCTAGTTTTTGTTCCTTACAGCCATTTAACCAATTTCTTAAAATATCCATATGGCTTTGATAAATTTTATCCCAAGAAGTTTGTTTAATACAAGTAACCCCATCTTCTTCCACTAACTTGTCTACATCAAAGTTCTTTTCATAAAAGCTGTATGCTATTTTATCTAATACATAATACTCTTTATATTTCTTTTTCTTAATATACTTATTAAAGTTGTAGACCCTCATTTGCAAATCAAATTCAGAGGGAACTAGATTGTATTTAATTAATCCAGCTAGATTTTGTAAGGTTAATCTTTTTTTCTTTCCACAAACACTATCTATATATTTTTTCATTATTTCTGTTCGTTCCCCAAAAGAATCAAATGCCCCACTTTTAATCAGATTTTTCATTTGAGTTTTATTTACCTTTACTCTTCTCAAGAAATCTTCTAAAGAGTTATATGGTCTATTTGTAATAATAGTTTGAATTAGATCATTTCCAACTCCAACGATTCCGCTTAGACCATAAAAAATAACATTATCTTCTTCATTAGGAGTAAAACTATAAGTAGATTTATTGATATCTGGTAATGAAATTGAGATACCTGATGATTGCATTTTCCCAATAGCTGTTGCAATTTTACCAAAATCAGAAGTTTTAGCTTTTTTCTTGTCGTCATCATCTTCTTCGTCTTGCGGTGGTGTAATAATTCCTCCACTATCAACTATCAAACAAGCTGTATTCCAGTAAATAATTGGGAATCTATAAGCTAGGTTGAGTTCTTGTAGTGCAACAAGTGAATAAGCAAGAGTATGACTTGCATTCTTACTACTCCTAGTTTCCTAGGCCCTTCCGGTTGTAGTCTGGACTATCCCATTACCCTTCAAGTAAAGGGTCGCTATTATAGTCTCTGAACGTCTTTCTTAAAAGTTTATATTTTCTATTCATTCCATATGGCTTGTCATATACAATAGATATTAATTTTAATATATTATATTGATTAGAAGATTCTATGCGGTATAAACCTCTATTACTTTTAGAAAGATGAATATCCTTCATAAAGAATTTTTCTTCTAATATTTTTTTCACCCATAAAGCAAAATCTTCTGACATAGTCACTATATAAAATTGCACGCCTCCATAAGAAGTTGGAGAAACGCCACCGTCACCATCTATAATCCCTCTTATTATATAAGGGAGAAAATTTTCTTCTTCTTTTGAAAGAATTGGTGGCTGTAATTTTAGTGATTTATCTTCTACTACCCCATAATTTTTTAGATTTTTAACGCTTTCTATACTAGAAAAAATTAATCTATGCCTTGTTAAATGGTTTTCATTACCATCCCAATAAGTTTTATAATCTTTTCCAATGACCTTAGATAAAAAATTAATACAATCTTCATCCGTTAAATCTAGCCCTATGTCTCTATGCCTTCCTATATATCCATCAGTTAATAATAATCCCAAAAAATAGGCATCAAACTCATTATTAACTCCATTGAAAGCATAGCTATAATTTTTCCTATTTCTTTTTGCGATTTCTATTTTCTCTTTGTAGGTATCTGGGTAATATTTTTTTACTTTATCTGATATTGATTTTTTTTGAAGCAAAACCATATTTTTCCATTAAAACTTGGACAGATGTTCCATTAATATATTCTTCGACAAGTTTTAGCTCTTGTTGTTTAGACAACTTTTTATATCCCATTGTATGCACCTACTATAATTAAGTATCCTTATTTTATAGAAGGTATAACACTTTTTAAGAAATTTCGCTGCGGATTACCCAATCTTTAATCTTGTTACTATACCCAAATAGTTAGTTTGGCCATATTATAATCACTTATAATACTTAGTAATTAAAGCTCTAAGGACGTTCCCGCAATTTAAGCTTTTTATTTTGATGCATTACTGCAAAAGGTTTCCATGCTATTAAAAACCATATCCTCTACTTGCACCCACAAGAACCTGCCATACATAACGACACAATCCCGGACTACATCCCTTCTCTGCTGTAACATCATAAAATTCTTTAGTGATTTTTTCATAGTCTTTTGGAGACTTCTTCGCTACTGCTTTACGAAGGCGGTCAGCGAACATCAAATCAAAACCTCCGCACTCCTCTAGTTGAACTAATTGCATAAATTGTTCTTGTGTAATACACATTCCATAAGAAGTTTCCAAGATTGGCCAAATTACCTCTCGCTCTTTGTTCGTTAAACCATATAATTTAGTTTCTCTAATCCAATTTTCTTTTGATGCCTTAAATCTCGCGCATTTATCTGTTGGCATTTCATCACCTTTGTTTTGTGGCATTAATCGAATAGTTGAATTTAAAATTGCTAAATCATCAACACTATGAGGCTTTAATGTTTCTATTCCTTGGATTCCTGTTTGTCCTTCCATTTGGAATAAAGCGTTTACTTTGTGGTCTTCTAACATTTTCCACATTTCTCTACTATCTCGTTCTAGATTATATACTCCGATTACCTTATTATAAATCTCTCGGATATTTTCTCCTTCAACTAGTCCGTATTCCCGCAATAACTCTAAACACGTTTGGACTCGGTCAAGAGCTTCAACAGACAACAAATCAATTTTAATTAAACTCAATTTTTCAGATGTATGAAGCTCGAATTGAGTTATGATATCTCCATTGGGACTTTTCATTAATGCGGCCTTTTCTGTAAAAGGCTCATCAACAAAAATTAGTCCGCCGGCATGAACTCCCACTCGACAAATCAATCCTTCAATTGCCTGTGCAATTTCCCATAACTCAGGATAATTTTCCGTCATTTCAAAAACAAATTGTTTATTTGGAGCGAAACCTTTTTCTTCATCTCCATAGAAAGTCTGTTTCAATGTTCTCATTTCACCACGATCAGACTCAATCATTCCTGATAGATATCTTGCAATATCTACATCAATACCAAGCCCTCTGGCCGCAGTTAAAATTGCGGAACGAGATTTTTCTGTTCCCAACGTCAATACGTTTGCTACTCTATCTTCTCCATAATATTCTCTTAAATGAGATAATACTTGTGCTCGTTTTAATCCACTAATATCTGTATCTACATCTAACACTGATACACGATCGGGATTTAGAAAACGAAATCTAAAAGTTTTTGTCTTCTCTCTTAAAGAATTAATCTGAATGATATCTAAACAATACAATAACAAAAAGCCAACACCACTTCCACGGCCTGGTCCAATAATAGTTCCGGCTTCCCAACATAAATCAATTGTTTTCTGAAGATTTAAGAAATAAGCACTCCACCTTGCATTATTTTTTTCGGAACTTATCCAAGTATCTCTCAGACAATTATTTAATTCTTCATAAGCTAAATCATTTTGTAAATCTTCATGTTCTTTAATACCACTAATGACAGCTCTTACTAGATAGTTATCTTCTTTATATTTTGACTCTTTAAAATTTCTCAATTCTGGCATTTTGTGGATGTAATATAATTCGTCTAGATGCTCTGGCATATCTCTCCAGGGTAACAAAGGAATTCGCAAAGGTTGTCTTAAATCATACATTTCACACATATCATAAATATTCATAATATTTTTATAAGATTTTTGAAGATTTTCTTCTCCTAAAGATTCTGTCATGTACTCTTCAATTTCAGAAGTATTCATTAAATATGTTGTTGCGTAAAAATCGTCAACCTCTCTATCTCCATCTTGAGAATTCAAATATGCTTTATGAATTTTCCTCATTTCTTTGTTTTTATAATGTGCGTCAGTTGTAATTATATACGGGATATCTTTTTCTTCGCTAATTTTTAATAACTGATTATTTACAAACAACTGCTCTTTGTTAGCCGATGGTTGCATCTCTAAAAAGAAATTCCCATTTCCAAATAAACTAACCATACTATCAACCCATCGAAGGATTTCTTCATAAAAAGTATTATCTTTATTTTCTCTCCATCTTAATAGTTGAGTTGGTAATGCGCCACCAAGACAAGCAGTTGAACCAATAACATGACCGGGATTCTTCCCAATAATCTCAATTAAATCAGAATAATAAGTTGGTACACGAATCATTCTGCCCTGTTTATAACTTCTCATCCAAGCCCGCGTAGATAATTCTCTAATTTGTTGATGTCCAATCGCATCTTTAGCTAGAAGAATAAAGTGATAGTATCTATCAAAATCTTTGTTATAATTCTCAGCAGTCAATCCATCACGAACTAAATAAATTTCATTTCCTAAAATAACTTTAAAGTCTGGATTCTTTTCTTTTATTTTCTCCCAACACTCATAGGCCGCGACAGAGCTGGCCACAGTTTCATGTTCTGTAATAGCAATCACTTTATGACCCAACTCATTTGCGTATTCAATTAATTCATCAACTTTATTAATACTATCTCGTAATCTAAAGTTGGAGTAATCAGTATGACAATGTAAACTACCAGGATATGCTAATTTCTCACTCAAATTTAACACCTCTTTCTTTACTTTATACTAATATTATATTACATTTTTAATATTTTTTCAATTAAAAGGATAGACTTCCATCCGAAATTTCATAGTCTTGAATAATGATTTGCGGTGTTTCTACTCCCATCCAAGAGTTAATACTGCATTTTCCAACAAGTTCAATAGATATGATATCACCACTATTCATAACGTCCTCAATGAAATCTTTAGCAAAGAATTTAATGTATTCCACTCCGTTTAATTTAAATTTAATTGTATTTTTATTTTTCCCCATAATACTAATATCTTCTTTATTTAAGGTGATATCATATACATGGAAAATTGGTTCTGGGTTCTTTGATCCCCATAAATGTTCATTATAACCAACGTCAAGTATATTTTGTCCCAAAGAAGAGTCTACGTAAGGACAGCTATAGTTTACACTATAATAAGTTTCTCCAAAATCCACATTTTTTAGTTCTTCGTTGGACTGATTAATAAAACTATATACACTAGCTTCACGTATTGCATATCCCGCTGCATTATCATGACCTTCTACATAATTAAATAGTCTTGTACTTTGGAGGTAGTCTTTTAAAGACGGCAATGCACTATCATTCATTCCACGAATACTTCCTTTAACAACACCGTCCGCACCTTTCCGTCCAACAAGTGTTGGTTTCCCATATTTTGCAACTAATTGCATTGCAATCAACCCAGTCAATTCAGATGGAAAGTTATCTTCCTCTCCAAGTTCTACAAATAGTATTTTATTTGATGCCAATCCTTCCTCCATAATTCGTACGCTTAATTGATCAATAGCTTGCTCTTTAATACGGTTTTGCTTGTTTCTAGCATTTCCACACTCTCTTGCACTCTCTTCTGATACAGCTGCCATCGCTCCATTTGCCCCTCGTTTATGAGATTCGATTTCATGTAGACCATCAATAAATCCCATAAACAGTCTTTCTTTTTCTTCTTGTTTTCCAACTCGAATCATAGCATTAATTAGAGGTACAATATAAAAGGCTACGGCTGTTGGGTCTAACACTTGTAAAATTTCTTGGTCTGTTACTCCCATTTCTTTCGTAATGGAATAGCTTTGTTTATGTAATAATGCCCAGAACATATCATTTTTTACATTTTTTAATCCTTTACTAATAATATATTGATTTTCGATAATATTCATACCACCCATATCGCCAATAATTCCAAGCGCGGCCAAGTCAATCAAATCATCCGCATAACTATATCCTAATAAATTATCTAAATATCTACAAAATTGCCAAGTAACCCCAGCGCCAGTTAACTCCTTATTGGGATAATTTTCGGATAGCTGATTATTGATAATAATCGCATTATTGCTAAAAGGGCCATCTGACAAGTGATGGTCTAAAATTAAGCAAGGAAAATTTAATTTATCATGATAGTTCCCATCGTTAGAGGAGCTATCAGGAAGAATAACTAATCCATAGTCTTTATCAATAATTTTGTTAATCATATCTTCCAAACCATGCTGTTTGCCGCTATGTAAATAATATTCGATATTTGTATCTGGGGAAATAGCTTTTATATATTTATATATAATTGCCGCGGAAGTATATCCGTCCGTATCACAGTCAACTATTAACCCAAGAGTTTTCTTCTCTTTAATTTTATCTAACAACAATTTGCTACCTTTCTCAATATTAGTAAAAAGTTTTGGATCATTTAAATCTTTTTCTGTCGGATTTTTAAAAGAATTAATATCCTTAATACCTCTATGTTTTAATAACTTATCCACATAATCTGTTTCATAATTTTCATTAACTAATTTACACTTCATTTAACTACCACCCTTTCTTTTAATAATTCTTTAAAGACCTTTTCTCCCTTATCTGTTGGAGAGTCTTTTAAATTTAACAGATTTTTTCTGTCATATATAAAAGAAAAATTACAATAATTAGAATACTTCTTACACAAACTATAAAGTTTATTAAAGTATTTGTCTTCATTCGGTAATTCCTCTTTATCGAAACAAATAATAATTTCTTTTAGGTTACAATTCCTCAATAAGATATTTAATTGCTGTTTATTAAATTGGCTTCCACACACGGCCACCGCGCAGTTGTCCATATTAAACGATTCTAACTGCATTACAGCTTTTTCACTTTCAACTAAATATACAATTCCATTCTTTTTTATATTCTTTTTATTAAGATTCAAACCATATAAATTATAAGAGAGTTTGTGGCTATACCATTTATCTTCAATTTTCATTGGGAAGTACTTTCCAACATTTTCAACTTCATATGGATTCAATGCTCTACCTCTAAGACCTACTAAATTTCCATTTATATCATAATGAGGAATTACAATTCGATTTTCTGATATAGAAAATCTTATATCAAATTTATCCATAGTTTCTTTTGATATTCCGTCTTTTAACCATTCTATTGGATAGAATTTCGTATAGACATTTAAAATACTATTATCATATTTTTCTAATATTGGAGTATTTCTCTTTCTAAATTTATCTCTAAAATCTATTTTTTCGACACCAGTAGTTTTCAACTCTTGTCCAAATAAAGACACAAGAGAACAATTTAAAACAACTTGGAAAATATCATTATACCAATCATATTCAATGCCCCTAGTGTTATAATAGTGCTTTAAGAAAGTAAAGATGCTCATACCCTCACATTGACTATAACAATAGAAAATATGGGTATCATAATAATAGTATAATTTCATACTACCGTTATTTTCATTGTGACAAATTGTATTTGTAATTAAACAATTATCTTTTACCAATACATTCTCAGCACCCAGGGAATATAACAATTTTTCAACCTTATTAGAATCTAAATTATCTATAATCTCTTTATAATTTATCATATTATACCAATCCAGCGAACATACTAGATTCTTTCCCTTCTTTTGTTAATGTTTTTTCTTTAAGTTCTTTATTTTTATATCCATTAATTTCTAACAAAAAGTTCACTGTATCATCAATATTCTCTTCTGTAAAATTATATTCTACCTTTCTAAAAGTTTCAATTGGTCGATATCTCTCGTCAGTAATAACTAAATCTGTTTTTCTGCAAGTTCCCAAATCAACATAACTCCAAATTTTTACATTTGTGTACCTACCTCTACGATTTTTGTAAATATCTAATACTTGATTAGGTTCGACTCCTAATGTCTCTGTTACTGTCTTTAACATATCCAAGTCTTCTTCGGTAACCCTTGAAATAACACAGGCTAAATCCGCTTTATCAATAATTGCTCTTGATCCGCGGATAACCGATTCATCTTTTATCCCTTTAAGGTCATCTCCTTTAGCGTTAATTTGCGTTGAAGACATAACAAATAAATTCATTTCGACTGCCAAATCTTTTAATGCAGTTGACAATAACCCTAGTGCAACCGTATAATCCGTTATTTCTAACGGTACTGACTATCTTTTAATTCTTATATAAATAAGAACTATAACTCTTTCGGTTTTCAAGTGCTTCGTTACCTAAAACACTGCTACGTATCAATAGTAGCCCTACTTTCTCTTGACAAGAAATAGTCGATACAGGCCTAAAAAAGTAGTCTAATTGGTTTAATTTTATAATAAGTTTCTTCATCTATGTTAATAAATTTAACACCATGTGCTTTGCCATTTCTTGATATAGCCCCTTTTATTGCTCCAGTCTTCCATCCGTACTCTCTTTCAAATAATGAACGATTATGATGGACTTTAACTATTTCATTATTATCATTTAGCTCGGCTGTAGGTTTTATTTTTGTGCGAACTGGGCGCCATTCTTTTTCAAAAGTGTTGAGAGTATCTTCTTCAACCCAATAATACCCTGAACCTTTAACATGATTTTTAATGCTTCTCCCAATATTCGCTTGTGACAACCCAGTTATTCTTTGGGCTTCTTTTTGGGAGTTAAATTTGCCTATAACCTTGAAAACATTTTCCTCGATTTCTTCAAGTTGGTAAATATTAGGAAATTGGCCTTGCTTTGTGTTTATCATCTTTTGCTTTACTTTCTCTGAATACATTGGGTTGATTTTCCCACCAGGAACTAAATTATACAAATTCTCTCCTTCTGAAATAAGCTCATATTCGTGATTATATCCCTCTTCAACACTATTACTTTCAAGTGTCTCTAGTAAGATAAAGTCGAAATTTTCTTCCCCGTAAAAATCCCAATCTCTTTGTAGTAAATAGTTATGATGCTTGCCTCTCCTTAATAAAGATTTATGTTCTTTAAATCTTATCTTTATTGGCTTTACACTAATTCCGATATATTCTTTATGGTTTATTTTATTAACAATTTTATAAAAATTAAATTTCATCGTTCTCACCCCTACTTAGATGTAGTTTTGGGAACGTTATAGTCTACTTTTTTCATCCCACGGGATTGGCTTTTAACTCCCTTGAATCCGCTATCTTCAAGATCATCATCAGTCAGCTTTCCCCGTTAGCACATTATTCAATGTACCCCATTTGATTTATGGAAAAGTTATATTAGAGGACATTAACACTAGGTCTATCCTCGCGGACTTTTAGGTCTCGGAACTCATTCAACAAACTTGGAGAAGAAAAGATATAATCATAAAATACTGAATTAATATCATTTACAATCCAATTCTGTCTAACCACTGCTTTTATTTGTTCTACACTTGGATTTGCAATTTGAACTAATAAAAAATTATCAGAATATTTTTCAATGACTTCCGCGGCCTGTAATAAAATTTTTCGCTCTTCTTCAGTGCAATCATTATTAAGAATTTGTTCTTCATTAATTCCAGACAAGAATGCAAGAATAAGGGTTTGAATTTCTTCATCTTCTTGTTCTGTTGCAATAAATAGTATTTTTTCTTGAGAACCGTTTGGTTCCCATCTCCAAGTCTCCCTATTAAAAATAACGGGATAAGCTAAATTACACGCATCACCCACGGCCGCGCGAGTCTTACCTGTCCCACTCCCAGCAGAACGAATATAAAATTTTGTTTTTCGTGCTCCTCTACTGATAGTATTGAAAATATCCCCTTGTAAAGGAGTCCCAACCTCAGGCTTCACCTTTAGATTATTTAATAATTCTTTAATACCTTTACTAGCTTTATGAGTTTCAGAAGCACTGCCTGTTGAATAATTAGTTTCAACTTTCATTAACTTCTTTTTCATTTCAGAAAAAATGTCTTGAACACTCAAATCTTCAAACTTTTCATTAATTTCTTTTGCTCTCGGATTTGTTAAATCTTCTTCATATAAATAACTGGTATCATAACCTAATTTTTTTAAATCCTTCAAAGCGTTAAATTTTTTAAAGCGTTTATAATAAAAGGGAAAGTTATCCTCTTCCGAAAAGTCCAAGGCATCTTGTAAATATTCAATTCCTTGGTTGCTTTCAAAACAAGCCTTAGCTGTTTTATGAGGCTCAAAATAATTATCAATGTCAATAGGTGTTAATATTTGAGCGCCATCTTTATATAAATTAAATATAGCAGTAAAAATATATCTTTCAAAATTGGTTCCAAAATCATCCACCTTTAAAAGATACTTATCCGTTTCACTAAGATATTGTGGATGTTTCATTAAACTTCCAAAAATCTGATAAATTGTACTTTTATCTATCATTCTTCCACCCCAATACTGTCAATATCTATGTAATCTCTTTTCTTTGATTCTTTATTATCAATAATTTGAACTATTTTAGACTCATTCTTTAATTGTTTCTTATATGCTTTTTCTACTTTTTTCTTATTATCTTGGAGTCTTTTATAATATTGTATAGCTTCTTCATATAAATAAGGAACAATTCCTATGCGGCCGCAACTATTCGCAGTATTTAGTTTTTTTACTCTATAAGCATATCGAAGGGTATGATAAATATCTTGATTGCTCATTCCTTTTTTATTATAACTAATTCTTTGCTTTTCACACTGCAAATAATTATAATTTATTCCAGCATCTTCCTTTAAGAAGGTATAAATTTCATCTATGTATTTATCGTCACTATTCATTCTTTTATTAAAACATTCAAGATGTAAATATCTATTTCCAATTAATCTAAATTCTTCTTTTTCAATATCGACAATTTTTCCGCATACTAAACAAATTTTTTCATTTGCTTTTCTTGGAGTTGTTTTTATAAAACTTTTCTCTGGAATTGTTTTTACTATTTTAGTTTTATTATTTTTACTTTTTTCTTCGTCAATTTCTACATCGCCAAATTTTTCTTTATAACAATCAACATGATAATATCTATTTTTAACTTTTATATTTGCAACTTTATTTCTATCGAAATATTCTTCACAATATGGACATTTTACTTGTGGCATATAATCACTCCAATCTTATATAAATATTATATCAAAATTTTTAAACAAAGTCAAAAAAGAGAGATAGAACACCATCTCTCTTATATTGATTATTATTTCTGCATTTCTCTCATTTCAACCAACACCAAATAAAATAAATCTTTTTGGGTCGGAAGAATGTCAGAAAGACGCATTTTTTTCTTAAAAATTCTTTCTACAACATCAAGAATTTTGGTAGCGTTAGAAGAATCTGCTTTAACTAAATTTGTCCAAATTTCTTGAGCCTCTTTACGAATATCTTCAAAAGAAAGATTCTCGTATTCATCATTTTCACTATTCTCTTTAGAGATTTCACTACTACTATCAACCACACTGCCAGCTCGTTCTTTTTCAAGCTTTTCAACAGCATCTCCGATCGCATTACTTAATTCATCGTATCCAAAAGGAATACGTTCTGGTAAGTATTTATAACGACTTCCAGCCATAACAGTCGGAGTCTTACGAGTGATTAGAGTTCGTTGTGAATTTCCCTGCTCATCCCATTGAATGTCAATATATCCAATAATATCGACTAATTGATTTACGATATCATAGGCGCGGCTAGGGATATTAGGAGCAAGAATTTCAATTTCAGAATCGTCTGCTAATTTTTCTTTTCGTACTGTTGAATGGGCAATTATAACAAGTCCATATCCCATTTGTACAATAGAACGCAAACAATCGCTAAATTCTTTTTTCCATTGCGCCCAACCTTGCATGGGCTTGTTACCCTATAGGCTTTTTATCCTATAGTTCTTACACTTCGTATTCGTGTAAGGTCAGCATAACTTTTTATAACTTCATCAGAAGTTTGAGTGTCTCTTGGTAATTTATTTCAGTGTATTGTAGTTATCTAATAAATCTTTATATTTCTTATATTTTCTCTCTAAATACAATCCGTTAGTATTATATAGTTTATCTAGAATATCTTTAGCTTTTTGACCATAACAATAAAGTCTATACATCGGGACTTTTCTATTTTTCATCCCAGTAGTTGATATTTTAGTTTCCACTCCTAATTGAACCTTTAATACTCTTTGAATATCTTCTAGAAAATTTTTATTAATACTATTCAATTCAAAAGTTAATGTTCGATTGGAATCCTTTACACTACCATCTCCATCAAAAAATCCTCTGATATAGTCTAAATAATATATCTCATTAAGATTATAGGGAAAATGAAAAAGTTCAGAATAAGTTTTGTTTGGAACTATTCCGTATTTACCGAAAGTCTCTTTTATCTTTTTGGAATAAAAATAAAGCTTGTTTTTTTCATATCCGTTTACACATTGATAGGTCTTTACTGGTCTTTCACAATCAATTTCAGCTCTAATCTTTTCTAAAATATCATAATCAACTTTAGACAATTCTAGTTCTAGCTTATTCTCTCTTTTTGATACATTGCCATCTGCGGCCCAAAATCCTAAGATATAGGCCATATTACTACTTTCTGTGTCAAAATAATCTTCATTAATTTTAAATTTTCTCATAATTTTCACTCCGAAACTTATTTTTTTACTTTTACACTGTTTATTTTTACTATGCGTTGCACGTGTTATAGTCTTTTAAACCATAACTTCCGTTCTGATTACCATCTCAGGCTTCCAGATTTTTACACTCTTTTTATCTATACCTCACGATATAGAGGGGCCAAGGATTTTCTACCCCATGGTACGTCACCGATCTCGGATACGTTGTTTCGCGCGCAGATATATTTTTCACACAATTCCCACATTAACCCAATAGTATCAATAGTAATTGTATCATACATTTCTTTTGCTTCGTCGGTATTTAACTGACGCAAAATTAATTTTAAATCAGCCCAGCGAGTAATATCAATCGCGCGCACACCAGGTAATGCGTTCCACCCATGCTCGAAACCAAGAATTAAGTTCTTAGGGAAAGATGCGGCAAAGGTAGTTTTCAATTATAACTATAATTAGACTATATCTTCAAATATTATAAAGGTTTTTTGGAAAAAACAAAGCCTTCTAGTTTTTTGTTATTATTTGGGTTTAAATATCGACAAATAGAAGCATCACTTACTCCGAAGGCCAATGCACAAGCATGCTGGCTTCTATATGAATCTAGAAATTCTCCTTTATCATTATAAACATAAACAATATTAGTATTTGGTTTATCCCAAGGATCTATTTTATCTTTTTTAAATCCTCTGAATTGATATTCATTTATATGAGTGTATATTCCTTTTAAACATCTATTAATGTTACTTTGATGAATGCCTAATTCTTTGGAAGCCTCACAGCAATTTTCATAAGATTTTAGATAACTTCCTTCTAAATCATAAACATGGCATTCCAACATATTATGTTTTTGAAGTCCACTTCTAAAACTATGTCTCATATTTTCCAAAGCAGTGCTCCACTCCAAATTATTTAGATTATTATTAAGCTTATCTCCGTCTATATGGTTGATCTGTAAGTCGTCCATTTCAGCACATGGTTTAAAAGCTTTCATAACGAGTCTATGTACTGAACAATATTTATCTATTCTGTATCTAAGATGAACCATTCTATACCCATTATTATTTATTGTCCCTTGTAAAATAGTCCCAGTGCTATCGTTTTTAACTTTACCCAAATTTGACACACTATAAAAAGTTTCTTGTTTATTTATTACAATTTTTTTCCATAATTCTTCCATTTTTCCTCCATAATACCTACGGGTATTTCGATTATAAAATCTACGGTTATAAAACCTAGTCGTTGAACTTTTCTCTATTTATAATAGAGGTTAGCTGCGGATTGTTCAATATATTAACTTATTACTATCCCTTAGGAATTACCCATCGCCGCCAGCGTATTGCTACACTAGTTTAGTATTAATATATTACCGAATATCCCCGCAATTTACCCATATTATACTGGCAAAACTTCACCAGCTTTAGGAATAGAGTAAATACAAATGTACTTACCCTTTAAATCCCTAGAAACTTTAGTAGGTTCTAAGTTAAGAATATCAATCATAGATATTCACCTCCTAGAATCCTAAGCCACCAAATCCTGAAGTTGGGGCGGCCGCAGTTGTAGTTTTATTCTTACCTTCTTCTAAACGTGCCATACGTTCAGATAAAGCTGTTTTAATTTCTGCTTTATCAAAAGCAAAATCTCCATCTAGTGGAGTTTGAGAACCACCTGTAATAACTAATTCACTAGTAGAAACAGTTTGAGTTCTGATTTGAGGTTCACCAAAATCAACTTCTTCTTCTACTTCACGAGTTTCTGAAGTGAAATTCAATTTACCTACTGCTCGTACAGTATCTCCCTCATTCCAATAAGTTGAAACTGCTGATACTACATTTTTATTAATTGCGTGGAATGGAACTAAATCAACTCGTCCACCATATTGAGGGATTACGCCTTTAATTAAATATTTTCCAGTCATAATTCCATCTTTATCCATTTCTTCTTCCCCTTTTACAACCACAAATTCTACTGCGAATTCTGCACAAGGCTTGTATTCTCCTGTTGCTCGATTAATAAAAGATGCAGTGATACGTGGGAATGAAACTAATTTGTTATTTCTGTTATAATATTCATTCATTTGAATTTGCCCAGAAGTGATACGAACTTTATCAGCTTTAGTTTCGTCTCCGCCAACAGACGCCAAGCTATTATATTCTGTCATTACTTTTTCGATTGATTCATATGATGGATTAATCTTATTAGCTTTTGTAATTTTTGTTGAGAATAAGTGTACTGGTACATCACATACAACTTCTTCCCCATTAATTTTTTGTGTTACACGAACTTTAATAGAGCCACGGATACATTCGCGCGCGGGACTACCAAAAGTTGCATATTCAATATCTTTTTCTACTAATAAACCTTCAATTTTTACATTATTAAGTGCTTGTCTCATTTAATTTCTCCTATTCTAATTTATATATTTATATTTTTATCTTTAATTTGCATTTTATTAATTTAAAAATAGAAACGAAAGGAAAGGAATAAATCCTTTCCATATATTTCTATGTTGCTAAATTAAATTATTCAGCAGATGGTACGAAATCCATACCTTCATCAGTAAGAGTTACATAAGTAATTGTTTGGTCTTCCATTTGTTCTTTTTCACGAACCGCTAAACCTTTGTTAGTTAAGTCAGTAACGTTAGCTGAAACTGAACGAGGAGCTTTTCCTAATCCTTCTGCTAATTCAGTGATAGCTACTTTACCACCATTTTCTTTTACAAAGTTTAATACTAATGTGCTGTTTTCTGTTAATTTCATAATTTAATCTCTCCTTTTTCTTTAACTGAAATCAAAGTAAGTCTTCCTTACTTATTACATATATATAATACTGTAATTTTAAAAAATTTTCAAATTTTTATTTAAGTTTTTTCTTTAAATTTTCGTTAGTCCAACTACAGTATTACCATCCGCAAGATTTATGGCTTTTACTCCAGAGGTTTTGCGGGAACCTTTAGCAATACTTGAAATATCAAGCTTTATTTGAGTTAATGAAGATACGATAATCACGTTTGTTTCATCGACATTTGACAGTGTATCGACTACTTCATCGTCCTCTTTCAAAGAAATACATTTGCTACCTTTGGCACCACGCTTGGTTTGTGCAATTTCATCAATATCTAATCTTTTTGCAAATCCGTTTTTAGTAACAAATATTAATTCTTTTGTTTTTTCTTCTAAAATGCGCCCTTTCACAACACAGTCATCAGGATTTAATCGTATCCCAATTACTCCTCTTGTATTTCTGGCACTTGCTCTTACTTCGTCAAGATTGTGAATTACAACTTGCCCTAGTTTTGTACAATATAAAGCCCTACTACCCGTAGATAATTCGACAGAAATTAATTCATCATCATTATCTAGGCTTATTGCGATAATTGCGCCACTACGATTTGTTGAATAATCTTTTGTATTACTTTTCTTTACTATACCATTTTTTGTAAAGAAAATCAAAAATTCACTTGTGTTCTTTTTTGTAAGTGAAACCATTGAACAAATAAAATCATTCTTAGTTACATTTATTAAAGACTCTACTGGAACTTTTTCTCCAATATTAAGCTCTGAACCAAGGAATGAATACATTTTACCACGCTTCGTAAATAAAAGCAAATTTTCGTTTGTATTCAAAGTTGTTTGAGAAATTACATATTCCCCTTTAGATAGCTTAAATTTACCGCCGCGGCCGCCTCGTCTTTGTGTATATAAAGAGGAAGCTTCTTCAGCATAAAAATTATTCTGGTTTGTTAAACTAACCAGCAGGTTTTTAACCTCCAAGGGTTCTTCATCATCATCACTCTCGATATTAAGAATTTGAGTTCTTCTCTCATCCCCAATATCTTTAATAGTCTTTAATAAGTCTTTTTCTATTTCCTTTTTGAATAACATATCATCGTTTAAGATTTTTTCGATATTAGCCTTTTGCTCTAATAAGCTATTCTTTTCATCTTCATATTTTTGAACTTCCAATTTAGCTAATCGAGCCAATCGTATATCTAAAATTGCTTTTGCTTGGATTGGAGTTAATTTAAAGTTTAAGCATAAACTATTATTGGCCGCACTTGTACTTGGCGAATTTTTGATTACCTCAATAACTTCCTCGATATGAGCTAAAGCAATAACAATTCCTTCTACGATATGAAGTCTATCCCTAATTTTTTCTAGGTCATACTCATATGCTCGTCTATAAACAATTTTTTCATGAGTTAAATATGATTGCAAAGCTTCCTTCCAAGTAAATACCTTTGGAAATCTACCATCTTCTAGCATTGTCATATTAATGCTATAATGAGATTGTAAAGAAGTATGTTTATATAAATATTTAATAACTTTAGATGGATTGGCTATCCTGCTCAAATAAATCTTAATATTTGGAGTAGAACCTGTTAAGTCGTTAAATCTATCAATTCCGGGATTTTCATCGCTATTCATGATAGCTTCTAATTCCCCACAAATCGTGTTAGTGTAAACACCATATGGTATTTCCTTTACAACAAAACTTCTTTCGTTTTTATCATACTCAATCACAGAACGAATCTTACAAGCTTTTCCTTTTCCATTTTTAAAACTTTCTTTTACTTCTTCTTCATTTAAAAGAATTCCGCCAGTTGGAAAGTCTGGAGCACAATATATCTCTTCAAAAGGAATGTCTTCGTTCCATAATAACTTAATAAGAGCATTGTTTACTTCTTTAATATTTGTTGGGGGAATACTACTGGCCGCACCAACTCCAATTCCACTTGTCCCATTAACAATATTATAATATCCTTTAGACGGCAAAACAGTCGGATATTTTTCAGTATCATCGTAATTATCTTTCCAAGTAGCAATTGTATTTTTCCCCAAATCATTAAAAAGTCTTGAACTTAAAGCCGACAATCTCGACTCTGTATAACGTGGCGCAGACCAGTTTCCACTTTCCATTAAATTCCCATAGGAACCTTCTACTTCTACCAAAGGATATCTCATAGAAAATGGTTGCCCACTTCGCATAATAATACCTTCACAACTCGAATCCAATTGTTATTAACTATAAGTTTTTTATCTTATACTCTGGAAGTTTCCTTCATTTTCATCAGATGGTTTATTCCATCTCAGTTTAGCATATCTTTTTAATTTTATCCGCTAATTCTTGCTTTCTATCTAATGAAATACAACCGTCATACCATAAATATTATACTTTTCTTGAATTTGTGTAGTAGTTAATCTCATTTTGACCTAATGCTATTTGCCTCTACATATATATAGAATCTAATAATAGAGGATATAAAGAATAAAGATAAAATTATTGGGGCCTCTTGGTGAGATTATATCTTTTCACTCACTATGCGTTGCGGCTGGGGTACATTTTGTATCCCTTCACCTCTGATTAGCATATCCGTATGGACTTAGCCTTCCAGATTTTTTCCCCAATTTAGCCACGGCAATTCTATCTACCGTGGATGTAAACTCGGCTAGTAGCCGCGCCAATAGACTTCAATGTCTTTTTAAAAGGTTTATTGTGAGTTAATTTTTCCGTTTCCATACAATAGAAAATTTGTCGAGCACTTGGTTTTAAACAATCACGCACATCTACTAGCGCGCGGTTCTGCAATACTGCTCCACTATATTGTATAAAGCTATCTTTAATTACATCTGTTAATTGTGCCACTTAATCACCTCATCTCTTTTTCTATAATTATAATATAATAAAAAAGAAAGGATTTCAAATTTTCCCTTTCTCTTTTATCTTTTATTCACGTACTTCTGAGAAGTCTATTTCACTAAAAACAAAGTTTCGTCTAGGCTCTACATCTTTTCCCATCAAATTTTCCAACAATTGGATAGATTCTTCGTCTGGCAAAAGTTGTTCCATTCTTTGCGCAGGACCAAACATACTTTCGTGTGAGATAGCTTCTGACATAGCTCCTACGTATTATTCCACTATTTCTAATGGTACTGACTATTTCTTCTGCATTGCAGTCTACCTTTTCGATTTTCAGATGCTTCGTTTCCTATAACATCGCTATGTACCAATAATAGCTCTACTCTCCAACAACGGAGATAGTCGATACAGGATTAATCTACTGTAATATCTTCCCAACTATAACCACACCATAGATTTTTAAAAGACCCATAAGTTAATTTGGAATATAAGTTATAAACATCTTTCATATTATCGCCATTTTTCTTTCGAATCCTGATATCTCGAACTTCTTCTGGCGTAAGTTTTGCGTTTGCTCTACTACGATTGTTTAATTTGTTGGTTATTTTATATATACCTACCATATTTCTCCTCTTCGGAGAAGCAGATTCTTCCCACGAGATTATCTTTCTTCTTATGAGTCATATTTCCTAATCCCTAATCTAATATTTTGACTCAAGAAGTTAAGACTTCCTCGTTAGCCATAAAAATTTATGACCCCTAGCGGTCACTAGGAAAAGTAGATAAGGGCCAGACTATCTCTTACCCTTTAAAGCGTGAAGTTTCTCCTCTCTCATTCGCTTGTGAATATTCTTCATCAGAATAATAATAAAGATTACCAGATTTCTTCTTAATCATATATAAAGGCGCACGCAACCAATATAATCTTCCTTCTTGTAAGAACTCAGGAAATAATCGGTGAATTGCGGCCGTAATCAATAAAGCAATATGACCTCCGTCACTCAAGTTCCCCTATTTTTCAATAGGGCTTAGACTATATTTTACTCTCTTGTTAGAGAGAATGCTCTTTCGGTTCTCATGGGCTTCATTTCTTAACACCCAATCACGTATCAATAGTGATCCTACTTCCAGTCTAACCCGGAATAGTCGTTACAGGCTTCAGTATTAATCCATCTTTTTTCTTTCTTTTTATAAATAGGTAAATCGGTATAGACTCTTCCCCATAAAATTTGTTGTAGTGTTTGATAATTACAACGCTCACTGTAATCTTTATATATCTCTCTCGCAGTTTCATTTACATATCTTCTTCTCATTTGAATCACTTCTTTATTTGTGAAACAAGCTGAAACAGATAACTCTCCATTTGTTGCCTTGCGAGAATAATAGAGTTTGTTTTCCTTGGTGAATACTTCTGGCATTATATGTGACCATTGAGTGCCGTCCCAAATACGAGAGAAAGTGTGAAAGCTTATTTTATCCTTAAAGTTCTTATAAACGTCTTTTCTTCTTTCATGATTATTATAAGCTTTCCTAATTAACATTACCTCTTTTTCGGTTAGAATCGCCCTACCATTATTTTCTTCTATAGACTGTTGATCTCCGCCAACACTACAATTATATCCATTCTTCGTAGAATTATAATAGTTAATCCAATATTTTTCTCTTTCATTTAATTCTTTGACGGAACATTCTTCTATAATTTCATAGGTAAAATTATCTTTTCCCTCTTTTTTTATTGCTATATCTACCGGAATTCTACTTTTTTCCCCTATTGATCGATGTTCCTCAAAACGCCGCTTAATATTATTAGATTGTCCTATATATATATTTTGTTGTTTACCTTATTTTGTATTTTATAAATTCCTATCATTTTATCATTCCTTGGAGTGATAGATTAATCTGATTCCCACGGTATCCCCTTTATCTCACCATTTTCAGGTTTAGGGTTTCTTAGTCAGCTTATTCGTCCTTTTTAATTCTCATTATCTCTTGCGGTTTCAATGAGAGGTCTTATTTCGCTGATACCGTTAGCCAGCGCTTATATGCGCAGACCCTCATGACATTGAGCAAAGCATTTACGGACAGTTTTTAAGGTCTATCCGCGTCAACCGCAATTGCTATTTTCCCATAACGTAGTTTGCTCGCATCATACTTCCCTGGAATAATGTTCATTGCGCTTAATAAAAGTTTGATTTCCTCGTTATTGTAAATATCTTCGTCGCTATTAGACAAAGCATTAATAAGTTTTCCTCTTAATCCAAGAATACCATAACGTTTAACATCTCTTGCAACAGCCATAGCGCTTGCCGCAGAATTACCTTCTACTAATAATAGCGTAGATGTATCTCCTAAAAATTCTGCATCTTTAAGCTTATCACTGGCAAAAACTTTTCTTCTCTGATTCTTTTCAATATCTTTAGTTGCGTCTAAAACTTTTTTTCTCGCTCTTTCTGCAGCCATTTCAGCTTTCTTTTCGGTAGTTAAAAAATCAATAACTTGTTCAAATTCTTTTTTATTTCTACTTGCAAAATCGTTTAGCGCTTGACCTGTTGCGCGTTGAGCAAGGCCGCGTAATGACGGATTCGTAATTTTAGTCTTTGTTTGCCCGTCATAAACTGGGTCTTTCAAGTTAACCGAACAAACATAAACCAAACCAGTTCTAGCCATATCCCCGTCAAACTGTCCTTTTAACTGTTTTTTCATAAAAGTTGTAATAGCAGTTTTAATACCAGTAATTGGAGTTCCACCATCAGGATTTTCCCCACCATTAGAAAATAAAAAGAATTTCTCTTTATTAGAAGTCCATTGTAAAATAATTTCAATATCAATATCATCTTCCGTCATTGTTAAATGAATAGGAGTTTTATGAATTGGATTTGTGATATGCTCTTTTGCAAAATCAATTAAACCATTTTTGCTCATATATTTTTTAACTTCGCCCGTTTCTCCGTTTTTAACAACAAATACGATTCCTTTATTAAAATAAGAATATTCTTTCATAATATTACATACTTCATTATAATCAAAATGAACAGGTTCTGACGAGAAAACTTCTTGACTTGGTTTATAGATAATATAAGTTCCCTGCTTTTCTTTTGTATCTTTTTTAATACATTCTTTATATAAAGGGACACCCTTTTCAAATCTCATAAACCACGCGGCATTATCTCTATAACTCGTAATTTCAAACCAGTCACTACTACAGCAGGTTGCCGCGCTTCCTGTGCCATTCAAACCTCGGCTCTTGCCACCATAAGCTTGAGTATCAAATTTGGCTCCTGAATGATTCTCTGTAAGCAAATCTATCATAACTTCGTTACTATATTCATTCTTTCCGTGAGGCATTCCTCGTCCATAATCTCTACAAGAGGCCTTGTCATTCCATACAGTTACCTCAATCTGTTTCGCGGTTTTACAAACCAAAGCTTCATCAGTAGCGTTATTGACCAATTCTAACAATCCCGCTAAGACACCAGTGTGGTCTGCACTCCCTAGATAAATACCAATTCGTTTACGAACAGCATCTTTAAAAGTTAGTTTTGTTACTGAATTAGCATCATAATTCATATATCCACCCCTTTTCTTAGGATTTCTCCTTTTCTATTCATTAATATAATACTATATTTCTATAAAAATTTCAAAATTTTCTTCTCTCTGAAAGAATAGAGCCATTAAAGGATATTTTTACTTATAAGCGGGGAGAACAGAATGGGAGGACGATATGTATATATTAGAAAAAGTTGGACGAGTTCCAAACACTCCGGTTTACAGTTTTAAATGTGATTCGGTAGATGATTTACAACTAATCAAAACAGACGATGTTCCCATGGGAAGTACGTGTTACGTTATTAATAGTGGCGTAATATACCATCTAAATTCGCAAAAGCAATGGATTGCACAACCATCAGGCAGTAGTGGAGGTGAAGGTAGCGGTCCTTCAGATATAACTTATGATGGAGGAATAGTGGTTTAATGGCTTCACCATATATTGCTACTACTTTTCTTTTGCGTAGAGGTACGGCCGCAGCATGGGAGAAAAACAATATCCTATTAAAAGCGGGCGAACCAGGATTTGAAACAGATACCAATAAACTAAAAATTGGAGATGGAAAAACTCCCTGGAACGACTTGCCATACCAACATGAGGAGGCAGTATTGGCTCGTGATAGTCATTTCGACTTCCCTTCTGTTGGAAATTCATCAACTATTTACAAAGCTGTTTCTGAAAAAACTCTATACCAATGGAATAGTAAGGATATGAGATATGAAAAGATGGGCGGAGATAGTTTAGTTGATATAACATTGATAAATGGAGGTAATGCTAATGGCACAGCTTAATACCAAAATTGTTCTTAGAAATGATACCAGCGCTAATTGGTTGACTAATAAGGACAAAGTTTTACTAAAAGGTGAAATCGGTATTGAATTTTTACCAGATGGAACCACAAAAATGAAAATTGGAGATAGCTCTACAACTTGGGAAAAACTTCCTTATTTTGGGGGAGATACAGCCGTAGTTTTAGATGTTACTCCACAAGAAGACGAAGATGACGTTACAGCTATTGAAAGAGTCGCTGGAGACCAAAAAATGGCTACAGGTCATGTTGCTATTGTAAAAAGAAGTTTTGCAAATAATAAAACATCAATTACTGCTTATGTCTATAACGGAACGGACTGGGCCGCAATGGACGGAAATTACAATGCAGAGAATGTTTATTTTGACAAAGACTTGGTTACTACTTATGCATTAGGTAATATTTCTTTAACAAATGGGCAAGGAACTATTGCCGCAAAAGGGAAAAATCTAAAAGAACTTTTTGACTTGTTATACGTCAAAGAAAAAAATCCAACAATTACTCAACCAAGTTTGAGTGTAAGTATGCCTCAAGCTAAAAGTTATGAAGTTGGTACAAAAGTAACTCCTAGTTACACAACTAATTTTAATGCAGGACGTTATGAATTCGGTCCAGAAACAGAAGTAATTGCAGAAACATATTCTGTTGTTGATAATGCCGCAGAACCACATACCTTGACAACCGCTACAGGCAGCTTCCCAGAAATGACAGTTACAGATGGCATTAGTTACAAATTAACTGCTACTGTTACTCATTCTGCTGGTGCTACTCCTAAGACAAATGTCGGAAATGATGCAACTGCATTAGCAATTAAAGAAGGAAGTAAAGTGAACAATAGCGGTAATATCACTGGTTATCGTAATTCCTTCTACGGAACAGCTAACGAAAAAGCTGAACCTGTTGACAATACTTTTATCCGTAATTTAAGTAAATCTGGTAAAGCTTTAAACGCGGGAAGTACTTTTAGTATTACAGTACCATTACAAGCAATGCGTGTTGTTTTTGCTTATCCAAAGACTTTACCTGCTGTAACTTCTGTAAAAGACGTTAATGGTATGAACGCAGAAATTTCTTCGAGTTTTTCTGAACAAACAGTTAAAGTTGAAGGTAATAATGCCTATAATGCTATTGATTATCGTGTATATACTTTAAACTTCGCCGAACCAAACTCGAAAGCGAATACGTTTAAAGTTACTATTTAAAGGAGGGAATTTTTATGGCAGATTTTGGAAAAATGAATTTCTCGGTATCTTTTAATCCCACAAGCGCTTTCCCTCTCGACGCTAGATATTATTTTAGCACATTAACAGCAGCACAAGAAGCAGCTGGGGCCGCAGTAGAAGTTGGAAGCTCTGATGGGACTTATTTTATCGGGCAAAATTTAGTCGTTGTTGAAGAAAGTAAGGCTACTCTTTACGTAATTCAACCAGACAAATCTTTAAAAGAAGTTGGAAGTACTCCTGTCGGAGATGATAAATCAATTACAGTTAGCCCAGAAGGCACTATTTCTTTGGTAGGTCTTACTGAGGCCGCAACTGGTGCATATCCTTCTAAGGGAGCAGATGGAAGTATTCAATGGGTTAAACCAGATACGACAACTGTAGAAGGATTGAGCCAAACAGTAGAAACTTTGGGTAACCGTACTCAAGCACTAGAAACTACTGTTGGAAATGCAGAAAATGGTTTGGTAAAAGATGTTAATGATGTTAAGACAAATTTAACAAAAAATTATTACAATAAATCAGAAGTAGACCAAAAAGTCGCTGGAGCATTCCATTTCAGAGGAAAAGCTCATAAGTTTGAAGGCGGGGAAATTTATACTGATGAATCTACTGTTCTTGAAGGAATGAAAGAAGGTGATGTTTATCAGGTAGCTGATAAAGAATATGCTTATAGTGGAATTGAATGGGTTGAATTAGGTTTTAATATTGACCTTTCTCATTTAGCAGAAAAGACTCTTGTCAGTAGTACAGCTGAACAAACATTAGAAAATGCTAAGGCATATGCTGACACTAAAGTAGGTGAAATTGATTTAAGCCCTTATGCTAAAACTACGGAAGTAGAAGCAAAAGTTGCCGCTGCTAAGACAGAAGCTGTAACTACAGCAGTTGAGCAAGCTAAAGGGTATACCGATGAAACGACCCAACCTTTAATAGAGCAACTTGGGCAAAAAGTTGATAAAGTTGTCGGTTCTCGTTTAATGACTGATGCCGAAGGTACTAAATTAAATGGTATCGAAGCTGGTGCGCAAGTCAATGTAATTAATTCTGTTGAGGAAACAGAGTTACAAATTAACCCTACAGGCAAAAAATTGAGTATTAAAGCAGTTGATAAATCTAAAGTTACTGGATTGGATACTACTTTAATTGAATTAACTAATAAAATTGATGAAGCTAAAGGAATAGCGGATAATGCTATTAAAGGCGTAAAAGTCAACGGTGTAGCTTTAGAAGTTGATGTAACTAAAAGTATAGATATCCCATTAGCCACTGCAACAAAATTAGGGGTTGTAAAAGGCTCTGATGCTGAGAATAAAGTTACTGTTAATGATAATGGCGAAATGGAAGTACATTCTTTGAATGTAGGTAAATTAACTCAAACAGAAGGCCAAGTATTAATCTTGAATGGTGGTACTTCTGAAACATTATAAGGAGAATAAAATATGGCAGAAAAAATATTAAAAACTCGCATTCAATTAAAATATGATACATATGCTAACTGGATTAAAAATGACCCAGTACTAAAAGCAGGCGAAGTTGCAATTGCTGCTATTCCTGATGGGACTAATGTTGCTCAAAATGAACCTAACGTAATGATGAAGGTTGGAGACGGAACTAGCAAATTTAGTGCTCTAAAATGGGTAACTGGCCTAGCTGGTGATGTTCACACTTGGGCAAAGGCAGCTACTAAACCAACTTATAATGCTAGTGAAATTGATGGATTGGATACAGCTATTGGAGAAATTGATACCAACACTAAATACCAAGTAGTCCAACAAGGAGATAACGGCTTTAAATTACAATCCCAAGAAAAAGGACAAAGCGATTGGGTCGATGTTGGTACTATTACTATTGCTGAATACAACGATACAGAAGTGAAAGCTAGTATCCAAGCATTAGAGACTTTAGTTGGTGAAACTGCAGTCGCTACACAAATTTCTAATGCTATTGAGGCTTTAGACGTAGCTGATACTGCTGTAGCAACTCAATTAGTTTCTGCAGTTAGTGAAGCTAATGGTAAAATTGAAGTTGAAAGACGTGCTTTGGTTGAAGGAGATATTCCTGCTATCTCTCAAGGAAAAGTTACTGGATTAACTGGAGCATTGGCCGCTAAACAAGATAAATTAACATTTGAAACGGCTTATGATGCAGAAAGCAATAAAGCTGCTACTATGACTGATGTAAGAAATGCTGTTTCTGGTTTAGCTGGAGCTATGCATTTTAGAGGCGTTGTAGAAGAATTGCCTGCAACTACAGACTACAATGCTGGTGACGTAGTTATTCATGGAAATAAAGAGTATGTATTAGTTGAAAATGAAGAAACGAAACGTTGGGAAGAATTTGGGGATTCATCTAGCTACGTAGTTAAAGGCTCTATCAAAGACGCGGATATTGCATCTGATGCTAATATTGCTCAATCTAAAATCGCTGGATTGACTGATGCTTTAGATGCTAAAGCAGATAAAACTGCATTAGAAGAAGTTAAAACTAGTCTAGGGACATACATTAAGAAGGCAGAAGCTCCTGGTTATGATGATATCCTAACAAAAACATCTGCTGCTACTACTTATGTGGAACAAGTACCTGGAAAACAATTATCTACTAATGACTATTCAGCAGCTGATAAAGCTAAAGTTGATGGTTTAAAAGCATTAGCATCTAAAGATGAAGTTACAAAGACTGATTTAGACACTGCATTAGCTGATGAAATTAATCAACATGGAACTGATATCGTAGACTTAAAAGCACACGCTTTAAGAGATGATATGACTCTCGTATTTGACTGCGGTTCAAGTATGTTATAATAATAGTTAAGAACTGAGCCGCTGCAAAGCGGTTCTTTTACTCTTAACAAGGAGGAAGAAAATGGCAAAGATAATTAATGCTCGTATTAAAATGAAGCGAGATACTGCCTCGAACTGGGAATCAAGCAATCCTGTTCTATATAAAGGCGAAATTGTTATAGTAGATACTTCTAACGGAGAAGTAAGAGGAAAAATCGGAGATGGCGTAAAGACATATACACAGTTGCCATTTTCTGATGAAATAGTACGTAATCTCATTAATAGCAATAAACAAGCAATTGATAACCATACAAAAGACACAAATGTACACGTAACCACTAGTGAGAAAGATAGTTGGAATTCAAAAGCGGCGGGTACGCATACACATACAAAAAGTCAAGTTGGACTTAGCAATGTTGATAATACAGCAGATAGTCAAAAATCTGTTAAATATGCAACAAGCGCGGGCAGTGCATCCACAGCAACTACGGCTACAAAGTTAGGGTCTATGTCTGTTGGGTCTTCTACTGAACCAGTTTATTTGAATGATGGAACGCCAACTGCTTGTACCTATACTTTAGAAAAATCTGTTCCTGCAAATGCCATATTTACAGATACTATTTATGATCATCCTAGTTCTCATCCCGCTTCAATGATTTCCCAAGACTCTACACATCGTTTTGTTAGTGATACCGATATTTTAGCTTGGAATAGTAAAGTATCTAGTGAGATTGCTACTCCAAGTTCTAATGGTTTAATGTCAGCAGATGACAAATCAAAATTAAATAGTTTAGGGCGTGTTTATACTGGGACTACTACCCCTTCTGATTCTTTGGGGCAAGACGGAGATTTATATATTTTTGTTAAATCTCAAACTTATCAAACTAAAATTGATGCACTTGAAGAATGGAAAACATCTGTATTAGCTGGTCAATCTCCAGTTGTTATTGAATCATAGGTATAAATTATGGGACATTTTAATTTTAGAACGTCTGATAGGTACACCTATTATACAGTAGATACTAGCGGTAGTATTAGTGGAACATGGCCCAACTTAAAAGTAAATATAACTGGAGCCTTTAGGGTTGGAGTGGACTACCAGGGAGCTTGGTATTGTAATGGAACAACCTTGCGTTTAGGTGGTGCATCTCAAAATATAAATTTATCAGTAAACTTTTCTAATGGAGGGTCCGCAGCAGTAGGTAGTGTAAGTACTTCTTTGAACTGGAGTGGTAATAATCCTTCCTATACCCCATCCCTAGCTACTTCTATTAATGCCCCAGGATGTTTTAGCGGAAGTGGTAATGTTTCTCATTCATTTACAGTTGGGGATGTTACCAACTTTGACTCTTCTGCGCCCACATTAATTACAGACACTAGTGTAACTTTTACATATAACTTATATCCAAATTCTAACAGATATTATTATTGCAAATTTAAAGATATGGTTTCTGGAGAGATCTTCTCTCCTTCCTCAACTATTACTTATGGCAGTAATTCTAGTTATACTATAACAGGACTAACACCAAATACTTATTATGATATTGCTGTGGTGGTATATAATAGAAACGGGAATATCGTAAAAACTGCGGGAGATAACTATCATACTAAGTTTACGACTAAATCATCATTAGAAATTCCCATTCTTGATATTACAAATATTACTTCTTCCTCTGCTGATGTTGAGTGGAATTTCATAGAAAATGCTACTTCATATGATTTAGAAATAAATGGAGAGATAAGAGAAGTTTCAAACTTTACAGGAAAAGTAACAGTAAACCTAAAGCCAGAAACTGATTACTCATTTAGAGTTAGAGCTAGAAATGGGAATGACTTTTCTGCATGGTCTAATACTTTTTCTATAACAACTCCAAGTGCACCACTTTTAGCTCCTACTGGATTGGCAGTATCAGGAATAGAGGCAAGAAAAGTTGATTTGAGGTGGGATCAAGTTAGTGGCGCTACTGAATATAAAATATTCCTTAATGATATTTATTATGAAACAGTATCAAATACAAATACAGTTTTAATACTTAAACCGAATCAACACTATACTGTTTCCGTTGTAGCTCTAAGAGGGAATGAGACTTCTCCGGGTGCCTCTACTAGCTTTTGGTCCGGGGCAAGTCCTTTGTGCTTAATGTTTAAGAAAAGCGGTTCGTGGTATAAAGGAGAAGTTTATATTAAAAAGAATAATAATTGGGAAAGTGATTTAAAAATAATGATTAAAAGAAACGGAGTTTGGGAAGAAATAATGGAAATTAAATAGTATAAAAGAAAAGACTAGGTATAAACCTAGTCCTTTTTATTCCCAATCAAAGACAGCTAAATCGTGTTGCGTAAAATGTCTTTTAGGATTTTTCATTTTTCGTTGTTTCTTCATTTGCTTTTTGCACCAATATAGCCGATCTGCCGCTCGAGTGCACGCAACATAGCACAATCTTTTTTCATCATCATTATATGGAATTAGTCCATAAACTATAACGTTCTTAGCTTCTAATCCTTTTGCAGAATGGGCTGTTAGTACTTTAACTGTATTGGCCGCCATTCTCTGTGATAACTCTTCTGCAGTAATCTCACTTTTCTTAAATGTATCAGTTGCAACTTTTCTTCTAGCTAACTTCTCTCTGACCTCTTCTACTTGGTCGTTTGTTCTGACTAATATCATCCAATCTTTATAAGAACCTGGGTCATCAATATCTGCTAGTGCTTCATCCATATTATAAATAGAATA